>Ga0064013_1006_pt1 | contig 265440 bp, 202 predicted proteins | sample CrowatWCoCulture_FD_61583 | JGI IMG/M metagenome (GOLD analysis project Ga0064013, IMG submission 61583) | Marine cyanobacteria communities from the University of California, Santa Cruz, USA, analyzing cyanobacterial DNA methylation -... | ecosystem: Host-associated > Microbial > Bacteria >...
CTCTGACAACAATCTGGAGTAAAGTAAAGGGGTGATTGTTCATTTTATAGTTTTTAGTTCCTCTCATTAACATCTGTTTCCATCCCGAAATAGTCACTGTTAATTGACGACCTTTTTTCGTTGTAAAGGGAACATGATGAACTTCATCAGGTTCAGTCCAAGTTTGGTCATCTTTAAGGTCAAATTTATCCCCATACCAACGGGGATGTCCCGAAGTTTTGGCTTGATTTGGGTCCCGAATAAATTGACGATAAAAAACTCGGTCACTTCTAACTCTTGTAATAGTAACTACGTCTTCATGCTTAACTTGTTCCCCAATAAAATCCTTTGGCTGTAGTCACTATCAGCCACTAAGACAGATAATTTATCAGAAAATAAAGAACTTTGCCAGATTTTTTTTAGTTGTTGATTGCCTTGATTTACTCCTTTATGTTTAGAGGGGACTAGCTCTCCTGATAAGGGGACAGCCCAAGGGACTTTTTCTGTGTCTATTTGGTCAGGTAAAGCGCAGACAACGGAATAACAATGTCCAATATTAATGGGTTTATTTCCCTTAACTGGATTGGGGTAATGAATAAAGGTTTTATCCGCTAACGTTTCGGCAAACCGTCGTGGACAGGGAGTTGTGTCAATACCAAATAAGTTATAATGTTTTGAAGTGGGAGGAATTGTTCTCGATACCGCTGAAAATAAAGTCTCAATTCTCTGTTCATAATTAGGGTCAGTTTGAGTGGGTAAAAACTATTGAATTCCTCTATATAAACTGTTATAATCTCTTCTAAATAAAGGATTGAGAGACAATTCAACGACTGAGTGAGCTTGTTGGTTACTGGAGAGGGCATCGAGTAATTCTATAATAGTTTCTTTTCTAGCTTTTAGTCCTTGGAAGAGGTTAGACCTCCACACCAGGAATTCCTCGACAGACGTAGCCGTTTCATTTTTGGTCATTTTTAAAATTTATTACCTTATAAATTAGCGGAATATATACGCTAACATCAAAAGAGGTTGTTTGTTACAGTTAAGGCTAATGTCATCACATTCCGAACTTAAGACCAGTCAAGATGTCCACCTGAGAGCCAAACAAATTAAGAGTCTAATTCGCTCTCTTAAACAGAAAATAAAGAAAATTGAACGGGAAGGGGAAGTAGCACCAGCTAATTGTCATATTATTCGTTATCAGGTTAATGGAAAGGGAACAATCTACTGGTATTATAAACTACAGGCTGCTGAATCAATTTTTCCTATGGCCACTAATAATGAGAAAAAAACCAAATATAAATATTTAGGACGAGCCGGAAGTTCTGCTCATATTGATGCTGTAGAAAAACTCACTAGAAGAAATCTCATTGATGAATTAGAACGAGTCATTCAATCTCTAACTGAAAGCTACTTAGATATCTATATTGGAACCGAAACTGAATGAAGCTATTTAATATTTAAAATCCCCTAAAAAGATGGAAAGAGAGTTTTTAAAATCACCTTAATTCTCTATTTTAGCTCTGGAGATATGTTTAGCGTAAAATTTACGCTAACAATTGTTTTTTGTCCAAAGTCCAATACTTAGTCAAAGCGACTCAAGATCGTATCTGTATCCATGACCAATTTTTTAGTTGCCGGTGGCATTGTTGCCTGGCCATTACTAGCATTCTCTCTCTTAGGAGTAGCTCTGATTATCGAACGTTTTTTGTTTTGGTTTCAGATAAAAGCTCGTGAAAAAAGAGTTGTAAACACTGTTTTGAAACTCTATCAAGGGAATGAACCAATGGCAGCGATCGCCAAATTAAAGAAAAATGCTGATTTACCCTTGTGCCGTATTTTTCTAGAAGCATTAATCCTCTATGATGCTACTCCCACAGAGTTTCGCTTAGCACTAGAAACAGCAACTCAAGGTGAACTCCCCCTCTTAAAACGTTTTAATACTGTCTTTCAAACTATCATTGCAGTATCACCGTTATTGGGACTATTAGGAACCATTTTAGGTTTAATGCGTTCTTTTGCTGCTTTAGATATTGGGAATACTGGCGGAACAAATACAGGTGCAGTGACTGGAGGTATATCAGAAGCTTTGACTTCCACAGTAATGGGGTTAGTGGTAGCTATTGCAATTCTATTATTTTCTAACTCATTTCGTTCTTTGTATCTCAAAGAATTTGCCCTAATTCAAGAATATGCAGGTCAATTAGAACTTTTATATCGTCGTCATTACGAAAAAGGAAATAAACCCTATGCGACTACCAGATGAAATAGATACTCCGGGAGAAATTAATATTCTGCCAATGATTGATATTATTTTTTCAATTTTGGCCTTTGTTATCATTTCTACTCTATCTTTAACCCGTTCCGAAGGATTACCGGTTGATTTGCCCTCGGCCAAAACCAGTGAACCTCAAGAAGTTAAACAAATTAATATTACTGTTGACTCTGACGGGGACATCTTTGTTGATCGTCAACCAACAGAAGTTGATAACCTAAAAACTTCTATTACTAATTTAATGGGAGAAGAAGAACAAATTTTAGTTGTTATTAATGGTGATAAAAAAGCAGAACACGCTATTGTAGTGGGGGTTATGGATCAGGTTCGCCAAGTTCCCGGGGCAAAGTTAGCGATCGCTAGCACTAAATCTGACTAACAGTGTACATATTGAAAATGGTGGGTTACGGTGCAAATAAAAACTTATAATGTTGTTATGAAAATTAAATCCGCAGCTAACCCACCCTACGATTGGGAAAATTTCCTGATTATTATAAATATGGGGAAAAACTTAACAAATAGGGAAGTTTTTTAGGTTTGAGTGATTAGTGAATAAAAATAAATTAGATTGGTTAGTTATTTATTTTCCTTGCCGCTTATGAGTCTATCAACATTTTGCGAGAAATATCGTAGTAAAAACGAAAAACTCCTCAAAAATATAACTGTTTTGGCATTGATTGTTTCGGGTGTACTCCATATAGGAGGAGCGATCGCACTATTTTGGCTAAATAAAAGTAACACCGAAAATGTGGCTCAAAAACCACCAGAACCCATCGAATTTCAAGTTATTGAACCGGAGCCTGAACCCGAAATTGCTAAAATTACCCCGGAACCAGAACCTATAGTTGAACCAGAACCTGAACCCGTACCAGAACAGGTTCAAGAAGCGCGTATTTCTACTAAGCAATTTTTACCCGAACCCATTCCAGAACCTGCTGCACCTCAACCTCAACCTATGAACCCTAGTCCTTCTTCTTCCTCCCCCCAACAAATACCTCTAGGGACACCCGGAGGTCAATCTTTGGGGGGTGTTTTAACTGGTACTCAAGGTACTGGTGCTGGGACTAGCGGCCAAGGGAACTCTCAAGGTGGTCCCATAGGTTCCCCTAATGGTTCGGGAACAGGAAATTCTCAGGGAACAGGTGATGGTAACGGACAAGGAGCATCATGGATATCCTTAAAATGTTTGAGTAATTGTCAGCCCCGATATCCTAGCAGTATTAGCCAAAAAGTGCCTGGCCGAGTAATTGTGCAATTTAAGGTAGAATCCGATGGTAGTGTTAGTAATGCTCAGGTTTTGGAGTCGAGTGGAAATAATATATTAGATCAAGCAGCTGTCTCGGCTATTAGTAAAATGAAATTTAGTCCCCCCAGTGACGGACGTTCCCGTAAAGCAAAAATGCCCATTGCTTACAACGTTAATTAGTGTTTCATAGCACGGCTCTCCAGTAGTTATGGTGATAAGAAAAATCTATACCTCGTAGGGTGGGTTAGGCGCAGGGTTGATTTTGATTAAAACACAATAACTTTTAGTCTGTGCCGTAACCCACCATTTTATTACGTAGTCTATTATATTTTTGGCAGCACAGCCATATCAGGACATAATAGTATTATGTCCCTACAAATATATCCTTGTCAGGGTTTAACACTGTGTTTTACCCTGAACCAACGGTTTTCACAACTGAAACCTGATTTCTATACTATAAATAAATTAGTATCAAAATAACGATTGTTAAATGTCTCAAAAAAAGTTAGATTTAGACGCATTAAAAAAGCGAATTGCGGCCTTACCTCCTGAAAAAAGGGCAATTTTTGAGGAACAACTAAAAAAAAGAAATTTACAAATTCCTCAACAAACTATTACAAAACGTTTAGATTCTGAAAATATTACCCTTTCTCTAGCTCAAGAAAGATTATGGTTTCTAGATCAATTAGACCCTGAAAATTCTGCTTATAATATTGCGATCGCTTGGCGTTTTACAGGCAATCTCAACCATACCATTTTAGAAAAAAGTTTTAATGAAATTATTAAACGCCATGAATCTTTAAGAACAAGATTTATGGCGGTTGAAGGAAAACCTGTTTTAGAAATAAACCCCCATCTAACTTTAACAATACCAAAAATTGATTTACAAGAATTACCAGAAAAGCAACGTAAAGAAGAAGAAAAACGTTTAACTAATCTAATAGCAAAACAACCTTTTAATCTAGCAAAAGGTTCATTGTTACGGGTTTGTTTACTTCAAATTAATGCTCAAGACTCCCTTGTCTTAGTCGTTTGTCATCATATTATTGCTGATGGTTGGTCACGGGGAATTATACTAAAAGAATTCTCTAGTTTTTATAAAGCTTTTACTTTTAATAAAACTGTTTCTTTACCAGGTTTATCTATTCAATATAGCGATTTTGCAGCCTGGCAAAAAAAATGGTTAGCAGGGGAAGAGTTACAAACACAGTTAAACTATTGGCAAGAAAAATTAGCCGATGTTTCTGTTCTTAATTTGCCCACAGATTACCCTAGACCTAATATACCAACATTACGGGGTGGTATTCAATCATTAACCCTGGATAAGTCTTTAACAGATACCCTTAAAACTCTTAGTAGAGAACAAGGAGTTACCCTATTTATGACTCTGTTAACTGCTTTTAAAATTCTGTTACATCGTTATAGTGGCCAAGATGATATTGTTGTTGGTTCCCCTATTGCTAATAGAAATTGGGCGGAAATAGAACCATTAATAGGCTTTTTTGTCAATACTTTAGTGCTAAGAAGTGACTTATCTGATAATCCTTCTTTTCTAACAGTTTTAAAGCAAGTAAAAGAAACAACCTCTCAAGCTTATAAACATCAAGATTTACCTTTTGCTAAGTTAGTAGATACCTTACAACCGGAAAGAGATGAAAGTCATAACCCTCTATTTCAAGTGATGTTTCAGGTGCAAAATGAAGCTTATCAACTACAAAATGCTGTTTCTCCAGAACTAGCAATACCTGGTTTAAGTCTCTCTCAGTCTTGGATAGAAACTGAGTCCACAAAATTTGACATGACTTGGCATTTAGTAGAAAGGGAAACAGGACTTTTAGCAGTAGTTGAATATAGTCTGGATCTCTTTAAAGCAGAAACTATTAAGCGAATGTTGGGTCATTTTCAGGTACTTTTACAAGAGATTATTAGTGATCCTCAAGCTCAAATTTCTCAACTATCTTTATTAACCAAACAAGAAAAAAAACAATTATTGTTTGAGTGGAATCAAACCGAGACTAAACAACTAGAAAATAGTTTTATTCATCAAATATTTGAAGAACAGGTTAAGAAAAATCCTGATAATATTGCTGTTACTTTTGGTCAAGAAAAACTAACTTATCAACAACTCAATAATAAAGCTAATCAACTCGCCCATCATTTAGGAAAATTGGGAGTTAAACGAGAAGTCAAAGTCGGTATTTTAATGGAGCGATCGCTTGACTTGTTAATCTCTATTTTCGGTGTTCTTAAAGCAGGGGCAGCTTATGTACCTCTCGATCCAACTTATCCCTTGGATCGCATTACCTTTATGGTAGAAGATTCACAAATAGCTGTGTTATTAACCACAATAAATAATAGTGTTGAGAACTTTAATTCTGTTACAACAATAAACCTTGATCAAGACTGGCCGCTTATTACTCAAGAAAGGGAAGAAAACCCCAATATTTCCTTATTTAGAGATAATTTAGCTTATGTTATTTATACATCAGGTTCAACAGGAAAACCCAAAGGAACCTTGATCACTCATCATGGACTGAGTAATTATTTAACTTGGGCGATCGCTACTTATCCAGTAGAAGAAGGTTCTGGATCTCCTGTTAATTCTTCTATTGCTTTTGATGCAACTATTACCAGTATATTTACACCACTTTTAGTGGGCAAAAAAGTTATTTTACTGCCAGAAACAGGAGAAATAGAAGCTTTAAGTGAAACTTTTATCCAAGAATCTTTGAGTTTAGTCAAACTCACCCCCGCTCATCTAAGTATTTTAAACCCTTTATTAACCCAAAAAGAAGAAATACCTCAAGGTCATGCTTTAATTATTGGGGGAGAAGCTTTATCCAGTAAAAGTCTAACTTTTTGGCAAGAAAAGTCTCCCAAAACTCGTTTAATCAACGAATATGGACCAACAGAAACCGTTGTTGGTTGCTGCGTTTACCAAGTACCTCCCCAAGTCTCTCACTCAGAAAATGTTCCTATTGGTCGTCCTATTACTAATACTGAAATTTATATCTTAGATCAATATCTACAACCAACTCCCATTGGGGTCCCAGGAGAACTATATATAGGTGGTTTGGGGGTAGCTAGAGGATACTTTAACCGTCCCGACTTAACCGCAGAAAGGTTTATTCCTCATCCTTTTACAAGAAGACAACCCACCCCATCCTCAAGTCGTTTGTATAAAACAGGTGATCTAGCTCGTTATCTATCAGATGGAACCATAGAATATTTAGGAAGAATAGATGATCAGGTCAAAATTAGGGGTTTTCGGGTTGAATTAGGGGAAATTGAAGGTATTTTAAGACAGCATCCCCAAGTTAAAGAGGCGATCGCAGTTGTTCAAGAAGATAACAATAAAATACCTCGTTTAGTCGCTTATGTGGTCGCTGAGTCGGAAATAGAGGAGCTAAGACAGTTTACCTCTGATAAACTTCCTGGTTATATGGTTCCCACCTTATTCCTAACAATGGATAGTTTCCCCTTGACAGTTAACGGGAAGATACACAGGAAAAAGTTGCCTGCAGCTGACTTTTTCCAGAGAAATGTCAAAAAAGAACTAATAGCATCTCGAACACAGCAAGAAGAGGCGTTAACAGAGATTTGGAGAGATGTTTTAGGTAAGATGGAGGTCGGTATTTATGATAACTTTTTTGAATTGGGGGGTGACTCTATCTTAGGATTACAAATCATTGCTAGAGCTAACCAAGTTGGTTTACAATTGACCCCAAGGCAGTTATTTCAACATCAAAATATTGCAGAATTAGCCTCTGTTGCCACTATTGCACCGAAAAACTCCGCAGAACAAGGTTTATTAACCGGTTTACTTCCTCTGACTCCTATTCAACACTGGTTTTTTGAGCAAGAATTACCTAACCCTCACCATTATAATCAAACGTTATTATTAGAAACTCTCCCCGATCTTAACCCCGACTATTTGCAACAGGCGTTACATTATATCTTAATTCATCATGATGCCTTAAGAATGGGTTTTAGACAACAAGAAACAATATGGGAACAGTTTTATGGAGATGTTGAGAATAATATTCCTTTTGCAACGGTTAATCTCGAAAGTTTGGCTGAAAAAACACAAAAGTTCGCTATAGAATCGGTTTCCGAGAAAGTACAAACCACCTTAAACTTAGGTGATGGTCCACTGGTTAGAGTCGTTTGGTTTGACTTAGGAAAAGGGCAAAAAAGTCGTCTTTTGTTTGTGATTCATCATCTCATTATTGATAGTGTATCTTGGCGAATTATATTAGAAGATTTTGTTACAGTGTATCAACAGTTATTAGAAAAAAAAGAGGTTAAACTACCACAAAAAACTACTTCATATCAAACTTGGGCTAACAAATTACTTGATTATAGTCAGTCCGAAAATTTAGATATTGATTTATGGTCAATGTCTAGAGAATTTTCTTTACCAACCGATAATGCAGTTTTAAATAATAATCAAGTGGAATTGGAAGATCGCCTTTCTTTAACCCTTACTGTTGAGAAAACTAAAGCTTTACAAGAAGAAGTAGGTACTGCTTATAATGCCAAAATAAATGAGATTATATTAGCAGCATTATATCAAAGTATTTATCAATGGACAGATCAACAATTGTTGAGAATTGACTTAGAAGGACATGGTAGGGAAGATATATTTGAAAGTGTTAATATTTCCCGTACCGTTGGCTGGTTTACCACTATTTTCCCCCTGGAATTAGAATTAAAATCTATGAATTCTTTGGGAGATTTAATTAAATTTGTCAAGGAGAAATACCGTCAGGTAGGTAAACAGGGAATTAAGTACGGTGTTCTTCGTTATTTAGGCTCAGGAATAGACAATAAAACCGAGTCTCCCGTCAAATTTAATTACCTGGGTGAAGTTGACAGAATTACGACTCAAGGGTTTATCTTAGGAATAGCAGAAGAGTCCACAGGATGGGTTCGCAGTCCCCAAGGAACTCGCAGTCATCTAATAGAAATAATAGGAGCATTTAGCAAAAAACAACTACAATTAACCTTTGTTTATAGTCGACAGATATATCGTCGTCAAACCATAGAAAAATTAGGACAAAAAGTTGTTAATAACTTAGAAGCATTTATTGTCCATTCTCAGTCTTCAAAAACTGCTGCTTACACTCCCTCAGACTTTTCTAAAGCAAACCTCAACCAAAAACAACTTGATAAATTTTTGGGGAAACTAAAGAAATAGTCATATTTTATACTTATTTTAAAGGGAGCGATCGCTGAAAAAGGAAATGCAAATTATTTGTCCAAAAGCTAACTATTTTGGCACAAGATGTCAAATATGTATAGATGCACCGAAATGCGATGGGCTGATTAGAGGGAGCCATCACTAGGGAAGATTATGAAGTCACTACGAATCCAACCAATGGCACCAGACTGCAAAAACCGAACTCGACACCAGTTGAGTTCGCTGCCGACGGTGTCTTGATCAATGACACATTCGAGAATGTGGACCTCATCTTTAGGTAAGCCGTAACCATTCGCGCGGGAGTAAACCGTAGGTGCCGTCCGCAGATTAATTTGGGTTCTAGCATCACGAGTTGTTAACGTTGCCACCCGAGGATTAGCAACCAATGCTGGCGGCTGTCCGTAAGAGCTGCTCGTATCCCAATAAACATAAAGCTTGGCACCATCAGGGAGGAGAAAGATTTGCCCATGGGTGCCCAAGCCCGCCTGACGATAGACGGCTTTGCCGTTCTCATCCACAAAATTACCGGGCCGATCCCCCACCGGGCTGAAGTCAAACACTCGCCCACTATCCAGCCGAACATCGATAAAGCCTTGGCGCTGCGAAAAGGTGCAGTTATGGGATAGCGATGGATAACTGTCGCCGGGGGCATAAATATCACAGTGAGCCGCTACCGTATCGGCCTTAGCGGCGAATGCGATGCCGACTGATGTCAGGGCGGTGATCGTGGCGGTGAGGATTGATCTAACTTGCATTACAATTTTTTAACAAAAATGTCAAAAGAAGTCCCTACCTAAAAATTCTATCAGAAGCTCCCATATTTTAGGTAGGGATGAATTTTGACCAGCATATTGACGTGCGACAGCACATCCTCTTGTTATAACTTAGACTACCATCTTGTTATTCTTATGGTAGAATCAATCTATGACTCTAACACTAAACTACACATACAGGATCTATCCTGACAATAAACAAGAGGCAATCTTGTCTGAATGGCTAGAAATTTGTCGCCGTTCATACAACTATGCTTTGCGTGAGTTGAAGGATTGGATCTCTAGTCGTAAGTGCCTAGTAGATAGATGTAGTTTGGAGTCAGAATATATCATGGCGGCAAGTTATCCTTTCCCAAGTTATCATCAGCAACAAAACCAATTACCAAAAGCTAAAAAAGTATATCCTGAGTTAGCTAAAGTCCCAAGCCAAGTCTTGCAAACTAACGTTAGAAGACTTCACGATGCTTGGGACTTTTTTCGTAATCGAGGGTTCGGCTTTCCTCGGTTCAAGAAATACGGACAGATGAAGTCTTTGCTTTTTCCTCAGTTCAAAAGCAATCCATTAACAGGGTGGCAGATCAAGCTACCCAAATTAGGGAAAGTCCAGATAAATCTTCATCGTCCAATTCCTGATGGTTTTGTTATTAAACAGGTAAGAGTCATTAAAAAAGCTAAAGGTTGGTTTGCTGTAGTTAGTATCCAATCTGATATAATTTTACCTGAAATAGAAATACTATTCGGGCATTTTCTTGGCCTTGATGTTGGACTTTCTAGCTACTTAGCTACCTCAGATAATTATGTAGAAAAAGGACGCAAATTCTTCAAGAGTGAATACCGCAAGTTGAAATTACTGCAACATCGCTTAAGTAGAAAAGATAAACGCTCCAAAAACTCCGAAAAAGCCAGAAAAAAAGTAGAAAAGCAACATAATCACATTGCTTTCAAACGTAAAGATTATCAATTCAAGTTAGCCCACAAAATCTGTGACATGGGCGATAGCATATTTATGGAAGATATTGATTTTCGTACTATGGCTAAAGGCTTTCTTGGAAAACATACCCTTGATGCAGGTTTTGGGCAATTTAGGGATATTCTGAAATATGTTTGCAAGGTTAGGGGAAAATATTTTGGACTGGTTGATCATCGGGGAACCAGCCAAACTTGTCCTAATTGCCGTGCAGAAGTCAGAAAAACCCTATCTGATAGGCTTCACGTCTGTCATGAATGCGGTTACGGAGTTGACTATCCTGTTGACCGTGACGTAGCTAGTGCGCAAGAAGTCTGTAATCGGGGGATAGAAACTACTACCCTGGGACTCAGGGAAAAGGAAACCGTCTGTCAAGTCGAGGTGTCGGGGGTGATGAGCCTAGATAACTGGCGTAGGGGAATACCCCTGTGGGCAGGAATATCCCGTCGTGAGTCGGGAAGCCCCACCCATAATCTGTGATTTGGGTGGGGAGGATGTCACAATATAAGCCTAATATAGCTGAAACTAACTAATTTTTGTCTCCCCCTTTTCCTTAAATACGAAAATACTACTTAAGATTCTTTCACTACATGGGAATCACTACCTCCTTTTGGACAGCAGGTTGAAGCAAAAACCTAGGTCGTGAGGTTTAGGAATCACCAAAGTTTTAGGGCGGTGGGGATGTGAACGAATTATATTATAATTTTTAGCAACACTATCAGGAATCAACCTCTAGGTGTCACGGATATATTCACATTCTAAATAGACTAATTTTATGAAAACCGTTGATGAATTTTTATCTTATCTCTATGGTTTAGAAGTTAAACTTTGGTTAGATGGCGATCGCTTACGGTGTAGCGCACCGGAAGAGGTATTAACTCCTGAACTCACGGGACAACTTCAAGGTAGAAAACAGGAGATAATTGAGTTTCTCAAAGAAGCAACACTCACAGTTGACGGTAAGTTAGAACCCATCGAACCAGTTAATAGAGACGGTAACATTCCCCTATCTTTCGCTCAACAACGTTTATGGTTCCTCGAACAACTACAACCAGGAAGTTTTACCTATCATATTCCTACGGCAGTCAGATTAACTGGTTCTCTCAATATTCCTCTCTTAGAAAAGAGTTTTAACGAGATTATTGACCGTCATGAAACCCTCTGCACCCATTTTACAACGGTAAACGGAGAACCAGTTCAAATAATTGATTCAACTTTAAATCTATCTATCCCTATCTTAAACCTAGAAGTTTTTGAGGGAAAAGAGCAAGAAAGCGAAGTATTAAAATTAGCTACTCAAGAAGCAAAAAAACCCTTTAATTTAGCAAAAGATCCCTTACTTAGAGTTACTCTCCTAAAACTTAATCCCACGGATCATGTAGTGTTATTAACCCTACATCATATTATTGCCGATGGTTGGTCAATGGAAATTTTAATTAAAGAGCTAACTTGTCTTTATGAAGCATTTTCCAACGGACAAACTTCTCCCCTTCCCCCTTTACCCATCCAATATGGAGACTTTGCTACTTGGCAACGACAACGACTTCAAGGGGAAAAACTAGACCAACAACTTGCCTATTGGAAGGAACAACTACAGGGCAGTTTTCCTGTTTTACAACTGCCTACTGATTTTGTTCGTAGCAGAATACAAGGGTTTCGGGGCGGAAATCAAACATTTAGCCTCTCTACTCAATTAACAGAGCAACTGAAAACCCTAGCTCAAAAAGAAGGTGTCACCCTATTTATGACCCTTCTAGCTGCCTTTAAGGTACTACTTTACCGTTACAGTGGACAAAAAGATATCATTGTCGGTTCTCCTATTGCTAACAGAAATAGAACTGAAATTGAAGGGTTAATCGGCTTTTTTGTCAATACCTTAGTTTTGCGGACAAACTTGACAGGAAATCCTAGTTTTCAAACATTATTAAATCAGGTGCAAAAGGTAACTTGGGGAGCTTACGATCATCAAGACTTACCCTTTGAAAAATTAGTGGAAGAGTTACACCCAGAAAGGGATCTTAGTTATAACCCTTTATTTCAGGTAAAATTTCGCCTAGAAAATGCTCCAACCGATTCTTATTCCCTGCCCAACTTAACTTTAAGCTCCCTCAAACAAGCTAACTCTACAGCTAAATTAGATTTAAGTCTAGATATGTACGAAACAGCAAACGGTTTAGTAGGGGGTTTTGAATATAATCAAGATTTATTTGCTCCAGAAACCATTGAACGGATGGTGGAACATTTTTGTACTCTCTTGGAAAGTATTGTTGATAATCCCACAAAACCCATTTCTGAGTTATCCATTTTGATGGAAACAGAAAAACGAGCCATATTATACGATTGGAATAATACGAATATCGATTATGATGAAAATAGTTGTTTTCATCAACTATTTGAGGCACAGGTAGAAAAAAATCCCCATGCAGTTGCTTTAATCTTTGAAAATCAATTATTAACCTATCAAGAACTGAATCAAAAAACTAATCAACTGGCCCATTATTTACAAAAATTGGGAGTGCAACCAGAGGTAAAAGTGGGGATCTGTGTGGAGCGATCGCCTGAGATGATTATCGCTTTATTAGCTATTTTTAAAGCAGGGGGTGCTTATCTTCCCCTAGATCCAGCTTATCCCCAAGAAAGGCTTGCCTTTATGGTAAGCGATGCCGAACTTTCTGTTTTATTAACCACCGAAACCTTAGCAGAAACCTTGCCTCAAACTGAAACTCAAATAGTTTGTTTTGATCGAGACTTAGAAACCATTAATCAAGAGTCAAAAGATAATCCTCTTAGTAACGTAACACCGCAAAATTTAGCCTATCTTATTTATACTTCAGGTTCAACCGGAACACCCAAAGGAGTTTTAATTAGTCATGGAGGGTTAGTTAACTTAACGGAAGATAAAATTAGGGTTTGTAAAGTTTCTGCTAATAGTTGTATTCTTCAGTTCTTTTCCTTTAGTTTTGATGCTTCTATTCCCGAAATTATCATGGCTTTGGCCTCTGGAGCAAAACTTTGTTTAGCTAAGTTAGAGACTTTAATACCAGGGCCTGCTCTCTTAAACTTATTACAAGAACAAAAGATAACCCATATTACTATTACTCCTTCGGCCTTAGCTAACTTAACCTTTACCGAGTTACCGGATCTAGAAATGGTTTTAGTGGGAGGAGAAGCACCATCCCCAGACTTGATCGAAAACTGGTCAAGGGATCGCCTCTTTATCAACGCTTATGGACCCACAGAAGTCACAGTAAACGCCAGTATGGTCCCCTGTGGTAATGGACATCCCACCCTTCCTACCATCCTTCCCAGTACCAATAAACAGCTTTATATTTTAGATTCCCATCTGCAACCCGTTCCTGTAGGAGTATTAGGAGAACTGCATATTGGGGGTGTTGGTTTAGCTAGGGGTTATCTCAAGCGTCCTGATAAAACAGCAGATGTCTTTGTTCCTAACCCCTTCAGTGCCATTCCCGGTAGTCGTCTTTATAAAACAGGGGATCTGGCCTGTTATTTGCCCGATGGTCGGATTAAATTATTAGGTCGTCTGGATAATCAACTAAAAATTAGGGGTTTTCGTTTAGAAACAGGGGAAATTGAAACTTTACTACAACAAAATACCAAAATTAAAGCCAATGTCGTTATTGGCAGGGAAGACACATCAGGAGATAAACGTTTAGTCGCTTACTATGTCAGTGAGAGTGATCCCATTCCAGTGGCCAGTGAACTGCGACAGTTTTTGAGGGAAAAACTGCCCGAATATGCCATCCCTAGCGCGTTTATTCCTTTAGATTCCTTCCCCCTCACACCTAACGGAAAAATCGATACTAAGTCCCTTCCTGCCCCCGATCAGGCTCGTTCTACAGGGGAGTGGATCGCGCCAAGAACAGCAACAGAAGAATCAGTGGCTAAGATTTTTGCTCAGGTGTTGGAAATAGAAAAAGTGAGTATTAACGACGACTTTTTTGAGTTAGGTGGTCATTCTTTGTTAGCAACTCGGTTAATAGCTCAATTATTAGAAATGTCTCCCGTTGAGATTACTATTATCGATCTTTTTGAAGCCCCCACTGTTGCCGGACTAGCTGAACGTATTGACGGAAAACAATTACGCGATCGCCTTCAAACAGTTGAGGAAGAGGTTACAGAAGAACGGGAGGAGATTGAAATTTAATAATCAATAATGGACAATTATCAATTGTCCATTATTGAACGTTTTTTATGCGTCGAGATTCAATTTTCTATAAACTTTTTCAAGAGAAATGGTGACTACAATAGTAATGTACAAATTTGATAAACTTAGTCAAACAGAGGTAGAAGAAATGTTAGGAATTACTCTTAAGGAAACACAAGTTTACCGAGAAATTAAGCAGGAAGGACGGGAAGAAGGACGGGAAGAAGGACGGGAGGAAGGACGGGAGGAAGGACGGGAAGAAGGGAAAAAATCGCTTCTTCTGAGACTACTAACAAGAAAGGTAGGAGAACTATCCTCAGAAGTACGTCAAAATATTGACAGTCTCTCCATTGAACAATTAGAAAACCTTGGTGAAGCACTACTTGATTTTAGTAGTATGGCAGATTTAGAAAATTGGCTAAAAACACATCAATAATAATTCTGTAAAGTAGGGGCTTAATATTATTAAGCCCAAAGTTATAATTAATAATTAGGCAAAATATTATTAAAAATTTATAATTAAAAATGGTAAAATAGAAAATTAAATTGTTAGTTTTCCTTATCTTTTGCTCTAAAAAAATATCCTTAATAATGATGAATACTCCTGTTTACCTGAAACCTAATGTTATCATTGAGCCGTTAATAAATCAGTGGTATGCTTGGTCATACTTGCTTTCTCCTGCTACTGCAGCCATGTATGTGGCAAAATCTCATCTAGAAATGATGGAATCATTCGTAGCTGCCCCTCAAGTCCATTATTCAGCATTGAAAAATCCTGCTATGATGGGGGGACCTTTTATTAACCACGATGTAAGTCGAGTAGGAGAAATTAAAGAGCTATTAGAAAGAACCAAAAAGCAACAAATACAGTTGATAAACTTAGCCCAAGCAATTGATAAATTAGAACAAATTTTGGCTGAAGAAGCAACAGGTTATTCTTTGGAACCTCTATATGAAAAAGTACCTGATCAATTAAAAGGCTATGTGGAATTAGTCTATGATTCTTCCAATAATCCCTCTATTCGTTTTATTGAAAGACTACTATATCACAGTCCTTATTATAACCATCAAAATCAAAGTCTTGCCCTCTCCTTAGAAAACCCCGATCGCCGTTCTTTTGTTCTCAGTACCCCTCGTTTACCTTCTGTGCAAAATTTGCACATCAATTTACCATTCAAAGCTAAAGAAATTGATGAATTATTAGCTATGCGTCACACGGCTCAACCTTATGCAAAAATTAAAAATATTTTACCTATTAAACCAGAGCAAAAAGTTATATTTTCGTCCCTTTTTACAGAAAAAATCCCGAAAATAACGCCAAAATATCAAGGTGATGGGGTAAGAATTCGTTATTTTGGTCACGCTTGTGTCTTAATTGAAACTGAAGATATTAGTATTCTTTGTGATCCCCTCATTAGCAATGAAAACCCCACAGGAATACCTCGTTATAGCTATGCAGACTTACCACCAAAGATTGATTATGCCCTGATTACCCATAATCATCAAGACCATGTGATGTTAGAAACCTTATTACAAATACGCCATAAAATAGGAACAGTGCTAGTTCCAAAAAATAATAAGGGACTATTAATTGATCCTTCCCTAAAACTCGCTTTAGAATATATCGGCTTTTCTAATGTCAAAGAAATAGATGAACTAGAAAACGTTGATATTCCTGGGGGACAAATAATCGGTTTACCCTTTTTAGGAGAACATGGAGACCTCAATATTGCAGCAAAAACCGCTTATTTAATACAAGTACAAGGACGTTCCATTTTATGTGCAGCAGATTCCAATAATATTGAACCAAGACTTTATGATCATTTACACAATTTATTCGGTAATTTAGACATTTTATTTATTGGTATGGAATGCGACGGCGCACCCTATACTTGGGCTTATAAACCGTTATTAACAAAACCAACCGCCAGAAAAATGGACCAAACACGGCGACTAGATGGCTCGAATGCTCAAAAAGCAATAAAACTGGTGGAACGGTTTTCCCCAAAACAAGTTTATGTTTATGCTATGGGGCAAGAACCCTGGTTGAAATATATTACCTCTCTCAACTACACAGAAAAATCTCGTCCTATTATTGAATCTAATCAATTGGTACAATACTGTCATAATCATAATATTATCAGTGAAAGATTATTCGGTCGTCAGGAAATATTTTTGCATTCAACAATCAGCACACAACATTCAGGAAACGATCCTGTTAACTCCTTAGAAAAAATGACAACAGAACAATTTCCAACCTCCCCCTTATTAATGGATACCGAACAAGAATCAACTCCAGAGAAATCAATCAATGAGTTTCTAACAGAATTAGATAATTTAGATATTAAACTACTGTTAGAAGGCGATCGCTTGCGTTGCAATGCCCCGAAGGGAGTGTTAACATCAGACATAAAAGAAGAACTAAAAACCCGTAAACCAGAGATTATTGCCTTTCTCACCCCAATAAAAACACAAGCTAACTTAGACGCTGAAGCGGTTCTTGACTCCACCATTGTCCCCCAAACCCCTGTAAAAATAGTTCCTGAACCTACTAACATCTTTTTAACAGGAGCAACGGGTTTCCTCGGAAACGCCTTACTCTACGACTTATTACAACAAACATCAGCGACTATTTACTGTTTAGTTAGAGACGAAAGCCCAGAAATAGCCCAAGAAAAACTTTATAATTCCTTAAAATTACATTACGGTTGGGATGATAGCTTTGCACCTCGTATTATTCCAGTGGTGGGAGACTTATCAAAACCCCTATTAGGACTTTCCCAACAACAGTTTCAGCAGATAGCAAAAGAAACCGATGTTATCTATCATAACGGGGCATGGGTTAATCATACTTCTCCCTATTCTCGTTTAAAATCTACCAATGTTTTAGGAACCCAAGAAGTATTAAGATTAGCTTGTGAAAAGACCACAAAACCCGTTCATTTTATTTCAACTATTTCGGTGTTTAACCCCAGTGATCTCTCTCAAAAACGAGTTATTAAAGAAAGCGATGAGTTAGATCCCCAAGAAGTTCCTTTAGGGGGTTACTCCCAAAGTAAATGGGTGGCCGAAAAATTGGTTACAATGGCAGGAGAAAGGGGTTTACCCGTCTCTATTTACAGAGTTGGCCCCATTTCTGGTCATAGTAACACAGGTCTTTTTAATCCCCATGATTTCCTCTATAAATTGATTATTGGTTATGTTCACTTAGGATCTGCCCCGGAAGGAGAAATGCTCCTAGATATTTTACCGGTGGACTATGTAGGTCATGTCATTGTTCATCTCTCGAAACAAGGAAAATCATTAGACAAAGCTTTTCATTTAATTCATTCTCAACCCGTTTCTTCCCATATCTTATTTGAAGAATTGGAGGAAATGGGTTACAAAGTTCAAAGAATTGCCTATGAGCAATGGTATAGCCAACTTCTGGAAGTCGCCAAAAACTCCCCCGATCATCCCTTGTATCCCTTAGTTCCTCTGTTTTCCCCTGCTCGCTCTGATGATGCTTCAGCGAAATCGTTCAATTTAAAATTTGACTGTTATAATACTTTACAGGGATTAATTAATAGTGGCATTGACTGTCCCCCAATTAATCGCCAGCTACTGAAAACTTACATATCCTATCTCTTTGAAAATGGTCTTTTAAAACCATTAAACAATGATTAGAAGGATTTTCAACTAGATATAGCAGTGAAGTTTCAGTTGTGAGAAAACCAAAACCAGGATCAAACACAGTGTTAACTGGGTTTATCTGTAGGCACATAATACTATTATGTCCTAATCCATTCTTGCTTCTCACATATAATTACTGACTGCTATAGATATAACAATGAGGTTTCAGTTGTGAGAAAACCAAAACCAGGATAAAACACAGTGTTAAATGGGTTTATTTGTAGGCACATAATACTATTATTTCCTATAGAAAACATAAGAACTCATTATTTTCTTTCTTTTTTTTCACTTTCCCTAATTCCCCAACCATGCTTACTGAAGACCGTTATACTGAATACGATACTTGGGCTTGGCTCTATAACCAAACAATGGGGCCTGAATACGGCAAAAATCAAGAAAAACCTCTAGAAATAATGTTATTGTCTCGTCTGGAAAAAGAGGCAAAACTCCTGGATCTTTGTTGTGGAACAGGTCATTTAACCCAGCAATTACTAGAAAAAGGCTATCAGGTCACAGGATTTGATGGTTCCGAAAAAATGTTAAATTATGCCAAGGGAAATGCTCCAAAAGGTAAATTTATGCTAGGAGATGCCCGAGAATTTCTCCTAGAAAATGAGTTTGATGGGGTAGTTTCCAGCAGTGCTTCTCTCAACCATATTTTGAGTCTAGAAGATTTAAAAAAGGTGTTTGAAAATGTTTATAGAGCATTGAACAATAATGGGTTATTCTTATTTGATATAAATCATCCAGAACAAATGGAAAAATGGTGGAAAGGGAAAATAGTTGAAGGAGAAATTGAGAGTAGATATGCTTGGATGCTAGTTCCCAGTTATGATCTAAAACAAAAGACAGGGGACTTTACTATTACTCTCTTTAAAGAGCCAGATAGTCTATACTTTTCTGTCGCATCTCTGATTAAACGACCTTTCAAAAAACTTTTATACAAAATTTTAAGCTCAAACAGATTTATAGGATTGCGAGTTAAATTATTAGCGAACTTTTCAGACTGGGAAAAAGATTGGCAGCGATCGCAAATGGTTTATAAGGTACGAGGACACCAGTTAGAGGAGATTAAAAATACTTTAATGTCAGTGGGTTTTGTCGATATTGAAATCAAAACTATTGACGGAAACGACAATGTAGACGGTAACCACTCCGCTTATTTCCTCTGTCGTAAACCGATGAAAGAATAAGTAAAAAGTAATTGAATCATGCAAGTAACTTCTAAAAATAAATCAGAAATTCAAGAACAAGCTCTCAACAATTTGGTTAAATCTCATAACCAAAAAACTGCTACATCAAAACATAAGGCGCAGCAAAATAGAGCCATTTTAGCCGATCGCAGTGCCTTGGGAGTTAAGTTTTCTCCCGAAATAAAAGAAATCTGTTATCCGATTATTATAGAACGTTCTCAAGGCTCAAAAATTTGGGATATTGATGGGAATGAATATATTGATATTTTAATGGGATTAGGGGTTAATTTATTAGGACATAACCCTCCTTTTATTAAAGAAGCGATCGCCCAACAACTGGAAAAAGGCATACAAGTTGGCTCTCAAACCATTTTAGCCGCCGAAGTTGCCCAGTTAGTCAAAGACTTGACTGGGATGGAGAGAGTAACCCTCAGTAACACGGGTACAGAAGCGATCATGGCAGCTATTCGTATCGCTAGAGCCGCAACTAAGCGCAAAAAAATTGCTCTATTTACCAACTCCTATCACGGCCACAGCGATCAAACTTTAGTCAGAGCTACCCTAGCAGAATATGCTAAAAAAGCCATAAATAGGAAAATATCTGAAAAAATAGGCGATAAAAGCTGGTTAAGCCAGTTGATGCGTCCCCTACAAAACCAACTGCAAAATAACCTTAACCCCAAAGCAGTGCCGGCCGCTCTTGGCATTCCCCCCAGTCAAGCCAAAGATGTTTTGGTGTTAGAATATGGCAACGATAAATCCCTAGATATTATCAAGGCTAACCGCAAACAACTAGCAGCAGTTCTGGTGGAACCCGTCCAAAGTCGTTGTCCCCAGGTGCAACCAGAAGCATTTATTAAAGAACTGCGACAAGTTACCCAAGAAGGAGGTATTGCCCTGATTTTTGATGAAATGGTCACAGGTTTCCGTATTCATCAAGGCGGCGCACAAGCATGGTTTGGCATAGATGCTGATATTGTTACCTATAGCAAGATCGCAGGGGGAGGTTTACCCCTATCCATTATTGCTGGAAAATCAACCTATTTAAACCGTATTGATGGAGGTATATGGAACTTTGGGGATGACTCATCACCCTCTGTTGAAACCACCTTTTTTGCAGGGACTTATTGTAAACATCCTCTTTCCCTAGCAGCGGCCAAAGCAACCTTAACCCATCTCAAAACAGAAGGAGCAACCCTTCAAGAAACACTTAACCAAAAGACTGCGAAAATGGTTGATTGTCTTAACTCCGATTTGGCATCTCAGGGATTAATGCTTAAATTTACTTGTTTTGGCTCGTTTTTTGCCTTAGACCTTTCGCAAAGTGTCATTTCACCCCTAGCACTCACTTTATTATCCTATTATTTACTTAGCCGAGGGATTCATTTACGACAAGGCGATCGCGGTGGCTTTTTATCCACATCTCATACTGATAACGATATTAATCTAATTATCCAAGCATTTAAAGATAGTATTAATGATTTACAAGCTGGAGGATTTTTAGAATAGTTTAATTATTTGTCGATGAAAAACTCTTAACGATTAGTATTAAGGAGATTGATTAAGATGGCAGTTATCGGAAAATATTGCAAAGCATATCCCTTAAAAAGTTTACGTCAGTACGAGCAATGGACTGAAGAACTAGAAAATGTCAGGGAAGAAACTCAAGAAATTGATGGAAAGCAGGTTCAAATCAAGCGAGATTTGAGTGAAGATGATTTTCTTTATTTACAAGAAAACTATATTGTTACTGATGGTATCTTTAAAGACGAAAATGTTATTTTTGCTCAAGTCACGGATGAGTGGAAAACATTTTGTCATGAGCGACTCCAATTTGAAAATCCCTTATCTGTTGAATCTGATTAACTAAAAAATCTTAATTGATTGCCCAATAAAAATAAATCTAGTATAATAGTTATGTTATGGTTAACGCCTAAAAATAATCTAGGAATATATACGGTCTAATCTATCAGAAAGAACAATGAAACAAGATGAGCGAGAAGATACAACAAACTATCGGGTTGTTGTTAATCATGAGGAACAGTATTCTATCTGGCCAGACTATCGAGATATTCCGGCCGGTTGGAGAGATACAGGAAAAAGTGGACAAAAAGAAGACTGTCTTGAGTATATAAAAGAAGTCTGGACAGATATGCGTCCCTTAAGTTTGCGAAAAAAGATGGAATAATATTTACCATAGAGACGTTGATGAAAATGAGAGTCTAGTTTTTGTCTTAAAAAATTGTTTATTCTAAATTGGTTTGTGGGGTGAAAACTAATATGTCTATTATTAGTACATTAATTCTTTTGAAACATAAAAGCTAATCGGTACACAAATCTATGACTCAAACTTATCCTAACCATTCACTGGACTTATTGTTTCCAGGGGACTTACCCATAGAGCAAGAACTTAATAATTCTGATCAAGAAAAATTGAGCCAAATAGTCACTAAATTTTTACAAGTATTCAAGCAACCATCATCTGAAAAAGAACTAATAATCCTGGAAGAGATATTAGTCTGTCTTCGCTCCATAGAAGTTGTTTACTGTGAAATTCCTTCAACACAATCCTATCTTGAGAACTGGGAAATTTTTGATTACGATCAGTATTTTAATGTCATGCGGATCAAAAGTTCTAAACAAGCATTCTCTTTGTTGAAAGGCATTGTTACTGCTTATCATTCAATTGTTTTAGTTGAATGTGAAAATAAACAACTAAACTCAACTCAGATAGAACTGCAAAAAAAAGGGTTTATCAGCTATGCAAAATTACTGATGAGGGTATGTGATTTACCTATTACTTCTCCAGATATGTCTCCAATATAGCGTTTCTCGCGCCTCCAAACTCCGAACTCCAAACACTAGAAAACTCTGTACCTCACAAGTATGAGAAGTGCTATATCTCTTTAATTACATTGCAAAAAATTTAGTATTGACCATAATAGCAAATGAAACAGCCTAAATCTCTAGAAACCTGGAAAGGATTCCACTGGTGCTTTTTTATTAATATCCAGGGTCTAATTATTTGTCTAAAACGCTTTGAAAAATATGTAATAGTTGAAGACATTACTAAAGCTAAAATTGAACTAGAAACAGCCACCGAATTAATTTTAGCTTCGGGAGCAGCTATGGAATTAGCAGGTACTTTTAACCGACAAGAGTACGAAGATAACGTGCGTCAAACCATGAAACCACCTAATGTTGAATCACAAAACTTTAGTGGTTTGATGTCTTGGGAACACGGAGCTTTAATACAGCTTTGGAAAAAACTTCGCCCTATTTTTAACAATTTACCATCTTCATTAAAACCAGAGTATGAAAATTTTATTAATGCTTATTGGGGTCTCGTAAATGCCCATAAACAAATCTGTAAAAAGTTTGGTGGTGAAGAATCAGGGAGCTTACGTTTTGGAAATACCAAAGCAGTTGATACCCTAGAAAAGTTTGCTCATGCAAGAGGAAAACTTATAGGCTCAACAGTTGCCGAAGATATGGAGCCAAAAGCAAAAAGTAGGGTTTAAATTTTTTCTGAATCTTCAAAATTACCGAATAATTATTAAAAAAATATTTTCAGTCTATTGCTTTACTTGACAGAAATTGGTAAAAAGTGTTATATTGTTGTCAGTGTTATAGTTCAGTCACAAATCAATGGTGCAGTTAATTTGTGCTAGTTGAATCCTAAATTTAACCAACAATATATATGAGTTCTTAACTCGTTGGATGAATTAATAATTACAGGATATAAAATATTGGAAAACCCGGTCGAATTTCCCACAGGAATTCGATTATTGTTGTTGTGCTTCAAGTCGATGTCTATGGTTAGCAAGCATTACATTTTGACATGAAATGTCATACTTGCATAATTAAAGAAGATTTGTTAAGGAAATCTTGCATAAATGCTCATTTTATGTTTATAAATCCCCGTAGCAAAGTTATCATGGAAAAGTATTCAACTCTTGAGAAGATTAAACCCTTATTAGCGACCAATTTGCCAAATAAACATACTAATATGCTAGAAAAGACCAGATTAGTCCTCATTGACGGTAATGTAGACCATCCTCAGCAACTCAAAGAAGGGGTTGCGCGAGGAACAAGCACCATTATTTTAGACCAAAATCAAGACGGTGTCGAACAAATCAGCAAAATTTTAGCTACTCACACCAATATTGATAGTGTTCACCTCGTTTCTCACGGTTGGTCCGGTGGACTGCAACTGGGAAACAGTGAACTAAGTCTTGATACTTTCGAGCAGTATCTAAGTCAAGTGGGAACTTGGGCTAAAAAGTTGACCGGGGCATCACTATTACTCTATGGTTGTCAGGTAGCTTTAGGAGAACAAGGCCGTCGCTTTCTGGAACGCTTACGCCAGGTTACAGGGGCTAACATTGCTGCTTCAAGCGATCGTGTTGGTAATGCCCTCAAAGGTGGAAATTGGCATCTAGATGTTAGTGTCGGGCAGATTGCAGAGGAATTAGCCTTTTTACCCCCAACTCAACAGGCTTATACTGGTGTCTTTGATCCCATAATCAGTATGATAGCCGATGAATTGGTGTTGGTTGAAGACGAACTCACTCAAACAACCCTTACTTTTACCTTGAGTGAACCCCCCCCAGATGGTGGTATTGAGGTTAGTATTGAGAACAATCAACCATTTGGTTTAGCTGACTTTCAATTAGCCCCTTTCCCTATTTCTCCAATTCCTCCCACCACTACTGGTATCGATCGTGGCCGCCTTGGTGGACCCGCTGGGAACCAGATCCTTCAATTCACCGTTATTGATCAAACTGCTACCATCACCATTGCTATTTTTGATGATCCAGATCGTACACCGGAAGGTAATATAACTGATCCCGACGGACCATTGCGCAATGATGATCAAGGGGTAGAAGACTCTATCTTTACCCTGCTTCCTGGGGCAGGATACGAAGTTGATGGCAGTGCTAATGTGGTCGCTCTAACCCTAGCAGATACCCGCTCTCAACTTGGACCCTCCGGGCCAATTGTTTCCCTCACAACCACCCCTGAGATTCTCTTTGAGTCAGAGGAAACTGTTTTAACCTTTAACTTTACCCTTAGCGAACCCCCACCAGAAGGAGGAGTTAGTGTTACCGTTACTGGGGATGTAGCTGAAAGTTTGACTCAGTTGGATTTGCTTGAGCTTGATACAGTGGGAGGTGATTTCCCCGTTGGTGATTTTGATTTTTCAGGTTTCGATTTTAATATTACTAGTGCAGCTTGGCGAAAGTAATCCACCAGATTTTTTACAGAAACTTTCGTGACTAGCCACGACAATGTGTTTCAATGAAACTAACGGAAGAATCTCGAAGTTGATGTCCATGATAAAAGCATTGCCAATTAACCTCTCCAACCTACAGAAAACAGTACTCCAACAAATAGTGAGAGGGACAACAAACCCCTATCGCCTTGTTAGACGAGCCAAGCTAATCTTAGCCGCAGCATCAGGAGAGAGCAATAGTTCGATTAGTCGAAGATTAGAATTAGACCGAGTACAAGTGCGTCAGTGGCGATCGCGATGGTTTGAGGAGAGAGAAAAACTGAGTGCCGCCGAAGAACAACAGGTAACGGAGAAAGCATTAATGGTCTTGATCAAAGGAATTTTAAGCGATCGCCCAAGACCTGGAACAACAAAATCCTTTACGGTCGAACAAGTAGTCCAGATTGTAGCGATCTCTTGTGAAGAATGTGAAAAATCAGACAGACCAGTGAGCCATTGGACACCTTCAGAGTTGGCGGATGAAGCCATAAAAAGAGGAATTGTCGAAAAGATTTCCCCCCGTAGTGTGGGGCGTTTTTTAAAAAGAAGCGACATTACAACCACATCTCGTTCGTTACTGGTTAAATGCCAAAATTGATGATCCCTTAAAATTTAAAAAGCAAGTCAAATATATCTGTGAACTTCATCAAGAAGCTAAAACTTTGTTAGAACAAGGAATTCATTTAATTAGTACAGATGAAATGACAGGGATTCAAGCTCTTGAGAGATTATTTCCGAACAAAAGAATCAAGCCTAAACAAGTAGAAAAAATCGAATTTGAATATGAAAGACACGGAACTTTAAGCTTGATTGCGAACTGGGATGTGGCAAGAGGAAAAGTTGTTAGTCCCTCTATTGGACCGACAAGAACAGAACAAGATTTTTCTGAACATATCCAGAGAACGATTAAGATTGATGAAAAAGCAGAATGGATTTTTATTGTAGATCAACTCAACACTCATAAATCGGAAAGCTTAGTCAAATTAGTAGCAGAAAGCTGTGGAATTACTATTGATTTGGGGAGAAAAGGAAAGGAGGGGATTTTGCAATCTATGGACAGCAGAGCAGATTTTTTATCAGATGAATCTCATCGAATTCGCTTTGTTTATATTCCCAAACATACATCGTGGCTTAATCAAATTGAGTGTTGGTTTTCGATCTTAGTCCGGCGTTTACTCAAAAGAATTACTGTCCGTTCAACTGAAGAACTATCCCAAAAAATTCTCAATTTTATTGATTACTTTAATCAATATTTTGCTAAGCCGTTCGTTTGGAAATTTAAGGGCTTTAAAGATCATAAGTGACTGGTGGATTATTTTTGCTAAGCTGCACTAGCAGAAATTCCCAATTATTTTGATACTGTAACCGATTTTGAAGTGGATGTTGATATCATAGGGATTGGAGGTTTAGATGTTGGTTTTAGCGATTTAACTCTGACTCAACAGGGCAATGACACTTTAATTAGTAGTAACGAAGCCGATTTAGGTCTTTTATTAAACGTTGATTCTACTCAATTAGACGAAAATGACTTTGCCTTTGGTTAACTCCTAATTTCTTATTTAAAGTTATCATGATCACAATGAAAAATCACCTCTTCATTTCAAGAATAGGTAATTTTTCATTAAAAAGATATCATTGCTTCCTACTGACCTGAGTTCGATATAAGGAAATTTGCAGAAAACTAACTCAAATCAGAAGTATCAAACCCTCATTCTCTCGTAAAAAAAATCATAACTCCGAACTCCGAACTCCGAACTCCGAACTCACGTTACTGACATTTTTCTGAAAATTATTATGATTGACAAGAGAAAAAATATTGCAGATATTTATCCCCTGTCCCCTCTACAAGAGGGCATTTTATTTCATACTCTTTTAAGCCCCCATTCGGGAGTATATCAACCTCAAGTATGTCTGACATTAGTAGGTTCTTTAGATATTTCTAGATTTAAACAAGCTTGGGAAACTATTATTGCCAGACATCAACTTTTTCGTGTCTCTTTTCATTGGGAAAAGCGAGATCGACCTTTTCAAGCGGTTTATCGTCAGGTTAATTTACCTTGGGAAGAACAAGACTGGAGAGATATTTCTTTAGACAAACAAGAACAAAAGTTAGCAGAATTTTTAGAAGTAGACCGAAAAAGAGATTTCGATCTCAAAAACCCCCCTCAAATGCGTTTAACCCTGATTCATTGCCCAGACAATCGTTATTATTTCCTCTGGACACAACATCACTTAATCATAGATGGTTGGTCATCCGGGTTAGTAGTTAAAGAGGTTTTTCAGGCGTATAATGGGAAAATAGAACTTAGTTATACCCGTCCCTACGGCGACTATATTGGTTGGTTAAAACAGCAAGATAAAACCACTGCTAAAGCCTTTTGGAAAAAAGAACTAACCGGGTTTACTACTCCGACAAATTGGGGTATAGAAAACAATAAACCCATCCTACCAGAAAATATTTCACAAGCGGAACAAGAAATCTGTTTATCAGAAAATATTACAACTAACTTAAAATCTCTAGCACAGCAACAAGAAATAACCTTAAATACCCTTATTAGGGGTGCTTTAGGATTATTAATAAGTTATTATAGTGGGGAGCAAGATATAGTTTTTGGGGCAACTTGTTCTGGGAGAGCCGGAACTTTAGAAGGGCTTAATTCTATGGTGGGGCTATTTATTAATACCCTTCCAGTACGGATTAAAGTTCCCCCCCAACAAAATCTAGTTTCTTGGTTAAAAGAGTTACAAACCCAACAAGGAAAAACCTCTCAGTACGAATATGTTTCCCTGCTAGAAATTCAAGAAAATAGCGATTTAGCAACAGGTACATCTTTATTTGACACAATTTTGGTGTTTGAAAATTATCCCGTTGATCTCTCTGTAGCTCAAACAACTCAATCATTAACTATAGATTCAGTTAAGTCAACGGAATGGACAAGTTTACCCTTGACAATTTTAGTAGCAGGAACCAGGGAATTATCCATTAAAATAAAATACCATTGCCATCGCTTTTCTGATGGAGATATTGATCGCTTATTAAATAACTTTCAAAATATTCTAACTAAAATAATTGAAAATCCCAAACAACAACTCTGGGAACTTTCTGAGAATATAGGTAATGCAGAAAGTACAGGCAATGTAGAAATTTTAGATAGTTTGCTTCCGCAACTGTTTGAAAAACAAGTTGAAAAGACTCCTGATAATATTGCTGTTATTTTTGAAGAAGAATCATTAACTTATGAAAAACTTAACAAAAAAGCCAATCAAGTTGCTCATCATCTACAAAAATTAGGCGTTAAACCAGAAACATTAGTTGGTATTTGTTTACAACGTTCTTTAGAAATTGTTATCGCTATTTTAGCCATTCTTAAAGTAGGAGGAGCTTACGTACCCATTGACCCAACTTATCCCCTAGAAAGGATTAATTTTATCCTTGAAGATGCTCAAATTTCTATCTTATTAACGAATCAAGATTTCCCTAACTGTCCCGTTAAAACCCTAATTAACTTACAAACAAATTACTTTCAATCTTACCCAGAGCAAAATACCAATCCCACCCCAGAATTGAGCCTAGATAATAGTATTTATGCCCTTTATACATCAGGTTCCACAGGAAACCCAAAAGCCGTTATTAATACCCATCGAGGGCTATTAAACCGCTTAAACTGGATGCAGAAAGCCTATGAATTAACCCCTGATGATCGTGTATTACAAAAAACTCCTTATACTTTTGATGTATCTGTCTGGGAGTTCCTCTGGACACTATTAAACGGTGCTTGTTTAGTAATAGCAAAACCCGATGGACATCAAGATAGTGCTTATTTAGCCAGTTTAATTATTGAGCAAAATATTACCACTGTTCATTTTGTTCCTTCCATGTTACAAGTTTTTCTAGAAGAACAAAAAGCTTCTCAGTGTAACTCACTTAAACGCGTTATTTGTAGTGGAGAAGCCCTATCTGTTGACTTAAGAAATCGCTTTTTCCAAACCATAAAAGCTGAGTTAAATAATCTTTATGGACCCACCGAAGCTGCGATCGATGTGACGGCCTGTACTTGTCAAACCGATGATTTATCCGTTCCCATAGGTTTACCTATAGATAATATTCAAGTTTATGTACTCAATGCTCAGTTACAGTTACTTCCTGTAGGTGTTGTGGGAGAGTTATATTTAGGAGGAGAAGGACTCGCTAGAGGGTACTTAAATAAACCAGACTTGACAGCAGAAAATTTTGTCCCAAACCCCTTTAAAGCAGGAGCAAGATTATATCGAACAGGGGATTTTGTAAGATATCAAGAGGATGGCAATGTTGAGTATGTAGGAAGAATTGATAATCAGGTTAAAATTCGTGGAGTACGTCTTGAGTTAGGGGAAATAGAAGCAATCTTAAGCCAACATCCAGATATTATAGCCTGTGTTGTTCTAGCTAAAGAATTTGCCCCAGGCGATCGCCGACTCTTGGCTTATATTCAAACATCTCAGACAGAAGATATTTCCGAAGAATTACGTCAATTTTTGGGTGAAAGAATCCCTAATTATGGGATTCCCAGTGTTTTTATCACATTAGAGAGTTTTCCTTTGACCAACAATGGAAAATTAAATACTAAAGCCTTGCTTGCTTTGAATTACTCTAGCAAAAAAGAAATAATGTCCCCTCGCAATGAGACGGAAACAGCGATCATGGAAATTTGGAAAGAAATTCTCAAAGTTGATAATTTAAGTATTGATGACAACTTTTTTGAACTAGGGGGCAACTCCCTGATAGCAACCCGTGTAAACTCTCGTTTACGTCAATCTTTTTCCTTAGACTTACCCTTGCGTACTTTGTTTGAAAAACCAACCATAGCCAGCCTAGCACAGCGAATCGATGTTATTCAATTGTCTGTTCAACCTGCGGCTACTCCTATAGACTCAACGAAGCAACGAAAGGAAATAGAAATTTAGTCATATCCAGGCCAGAGAAATCTTTCAGAGCCAATTTGTTATAGTGTTCTTAACTCAATTGTTCACACAACTTGACTAAATAAATCTAGCGAAAAATACAAAAAATTGGTTTTTCATCCGATTAGCTTCAAAAAACTGACAAACCTTCAGATTACTCTTACTCAACCTAGTTTATGGACTCGAGCAACTTCATTTCTAGTTTTACACAATATTTTGTCCATCAAATAAGGGACAACTCCCCCTATTGGAATTAACGTTTGACCCTCACCGAAAAACAAAATTAATTCATGCTCGACTAATTTTGCCTTTGGTGTTGAGATATTGAAGAATGAAGCAATCTCTTTTTTTCCCCAGTGTTTTTGTGAGTAGTGCCATTGCCTTATCTGTTCCCCAAGCTGCTTGGAGCCAACTTCCTCCTATTGTTCAAATTACCGAGCTTAGGTTAGAAGGGACAGCCGAAGGGTTAGCTTTGGTTATTACCACGGCGGATGGTTCCCCCCCGCAATTTTTTGAAACCCGTTCTGATAATACCCTCGTTATTGACCTCTTAGATGCTCAATTAAGCTTACCTGGAGGAGGAAAAGAGTTTTTTCAGCAAAACCCAGTACCAGGAATCACCTCAATTACCATTAAACAACAATACCGCATTGGAGTCTTGATCAGTATTGTTGGAGAAGAGGGAGTTCCTCTAGCTCAAATCAGCACAACTTCATCGGGAATAGCTGTTAACTTGCCCGACACCGGAACAGAGTCCATCGCCGGGAACATAGACCCGTCAACCTCTCCAGAGGGTGCTATAACGCCCTCTGATCCTGAAAACCCCCTGTCAACAATACCTACCCCATCTATCCCAGGGGAAGACCCTCAAGCCCCTCCTCAACAGCCAACTGGACCAGAAGAACTACCAGAAGTGGTTGTTACGGCTGAACCCGATGATCCACCACCAGATCCTGGGCAAACCCCTGAACCTGCCCCTGAACCGCGTCCTCGTCCTTTAGAAGCCCGAACCTATACCCCCAATCCAGATCCCAACGTAAATCGGGATGGTTCGAGTAACTTAGAGACCCCTCAAAAGGTTGATCAAATCCCCGAGGAAATTATCGAAGACCGTGCAGATCGCACCGTTGGAGAAGCTTTAGAGAATATTAGTGGGGTAACCAGTGGTCGCTCTCCCACCAGTTCCATTGCTCTAACTCCGATTATTCGAGGTTTTGAATCAACTAATATCCTCAGAAATGGCATGAGAGACGATACTCAACGATTCTTTGGGGGAATTACCACTAATTTAGAACGGATTGAAGTTTTAAAAGGTCCGGCTTCTATTATGTTTGGTCAAGGAAACTTAGGGGGAACAGTCAATTTAGTGACCAAAGTGCCTCAACCCGAGTCATTATTTTCTTTTGAATTTCGCTCTGGGGAAAACGAGTTGTATCGTCCCGAAGTGGATGTTACTGGGCCACTTAATGAGGATGGAAGCCTCTCTTATCGTTTAGCCGCTTCTTTTGAAACAGGCAAAACCTTCAAAGATTTTGAAATCATTGATGAGCGGGTTTTAATGGCTCCTTCTTTCCGTTGGGATATTAGCGATCGCACACAAATGATCGTAGAAGCAGAATATATCAAAGAGAGAACTAGAGGGATCGCCCCTGAATTACCAGCCGTGGGAACAGTGGTTAGAAACCCCAATGAAGACTTTGAGGGGCCTTACCGTAATTGAAAATGAAGATGGTGCATCCTTTACAGGAACATTCACCGTGGATGGAAATATTCCTCCCGTTGCCTTTGATGCTGATGGTAACTATGTTGCTGGTGGACTCTCAGTCTTCTTAGATGTTAAAGAAGTTTTTGAATTAGCCAATCAGTTTGATACATTTATCGAAACTAATCTCACCTTTGGCTCTAGCGAAGCCGCAGCGAGTCAACCCAACATCTTTGAATTAATCCTCTTTGAAGAGACTTCCGAGCTTACTATTACCATCTTCGACGACATTATCGAAGAAGAACCATTCACCTACAATTTTGAACTGGTAGATGACCTCGAAGGTTCAGATTACATAGTCAACCCAGATGCCAACACAGGCAGCTTTGTCCTCGAAGATGGTCTTCCTGGGGGCCCTGGTGTGGGACCGGATGTAGGTGTCTCTGTCACTGAAAGCGAGTTGTTTGAAGGAGACGAATTTACAGTTAACTTCACGGTTGAGGGAGATGATCTTCCTACCCCTGACAATCCTTTAACAGTGTTGGTAGATAGTGGAGTCTTTGGAGCTATTGGTGAATTTGTCATCTTTGATGAAGAGGGCAACGAAGCCGTAGAATTTGAGGGTATTGCTGGGTTCCCAGAGGTTAATGGTGCGTCTGCCAGTGGTTTCTTGGTTGATTTGATTGCTCCAACTGCCAGTCTCACCCTGGAAGTGTTCGATGATGGACCAGGTGAAGGTCTAGAAACCTTTGACTTTGAACTAGCTAATGGGGAACTATACGAAGTTGACCCCGACAATGCTGGAGTTACCTTAAACATTGATGATACTGCTCCTGCCTTAGTACCCAACTTTGGTTCTCTTGATGGAGAGACTATCGAGGGAGTAGGCAGTAACGAGCTAACCTTCGGTGGAGCAGGAGACGATTTAATCGATACAGTTGGCGGAACAGGTGGGAACCGTCTCTATGGACAATCAGGGGATGATACCTTCATTTTAGGTAGCGATGACCGCGCCTTGGGTGGAGCAGGAGACGATCGCTTCTTCCTCTTAGGAGGTGATAACACTATTACTGGTGGTCAGGATATGGATCAATTCTGGATTGCTAATGCAGACATTCCCCCTGCAGCTAACACCATCACCGACTTTGAATCAGGAGAAGATGTGATCGGAGTTGCTGGTTTGGATATCGGTTTTGATGATTTGGGTATCACTCAACAAGGTGACGATACTTTAATTTCTCTTGGCAACGATGAGTTAGCCAAATTGCTCGGCGTTACTGCTAGTGATTTAACTGCTGCTGATTTTGCGTTTGCTGACTCTGTAACTATTTAAGCTCAAAAAAGCCATCTCACCTAATATTTAGAGTTTAATTGCTACTAACTTGGGTGAATTGAGCTAAATAAAAAACAAGGAAAAGTTATCTTTCCTTGTTTTTTGTTTTTAACCCTAAACCCCGTTTTTAACAACGGGGTTTTTTCTGGAAAATCGGGGTTTTAAGAGTATGTCAATTCTGACTTCCTGAACCTGAAAAGTTCTCATATATCATTCGGTGATTGCTATACTAGCTTTTAGGACTAAGATCAAACTCATAAATGAAACAAGATATTTCTCAGCAAATTGCCAATCTTTCCCCAAAACAGCGAGCTTTATTAGAAAAACGTCTCCAACAGAAGAAAATTAAACGTCCTTCCTCTTCTATCATTCCTAAACGCCAGCCATCAGATATTATTCCCCTTTCCTTTGCTCAACAAAGACTCTGGTTTATTCAACAGTTAGAACCAGATAATAATTCTTACAATGTTCCTAGTTCCTTTCGTATCAAGGGAAAGCTACAAGTTGAAATATTAGAACAAACTCTCAACGAGATTGTTAAACGCCACGAAATGCTACGCACAAGCTTTACTACAGATAGCGATCGCCAACCAATTCAAGTAGTTACGCCGTTTCAACCCTTTTCTCTGCCTATTATTGATTTACAAGATATTGCTAACGCAGAAGCAGAAGTTCAACGTCTTGTTATCAGAGAATTTTTACGTCCTTTCGATCTTAGTGAATCTTTATTACGTTTAATTTTATTAAAACTCTCTGAAAAAGAACATATATTATTAATTACTACCCATCATATTGTCTGCGATCGCTGGTCAATCGGTGTTTTCTTACGGGAAATGACCACCCTTTACAATGGATTTTTTAAGGCAACAGAAGTTGGCAAGGGAGAAGATAATAAAACACCTTTAAATTTATCTCCTTTACCTATTCAATATGGTGATTGGTCAATTTGGCAACGTCAATGGTTACAAGGGGACCTATTAGATAAACAGATTAACTATTGGCAAGAAAAACTAGGGCAAGATTTACCTATTTTAGACCTTCCCACCAAGCGATCGCGTCCTTTGGTTCCTTCCTACCGAGGGAAACATCATCCCATTGCCCTCTCCCCTGCTCTCTCAGACTCACTCAAGGCTGTTAGTGCAAAAGAAAAGGTAACGTTGTTTACTCTGCTTCTGAGTGCCTTTAAGGTGTTGCTATGTCGCTATACAGATCAGGATGATATTGTCATCGGCACAGAAATAGCTAACCGCAATCGCCGTGAAATGGAGGGTTTAATCGGTCTTTTGGTCAATACTTTGGTCTTACGTACTGATTTATCGGGAAACCCTAGCTTTAAGACGGTTTTACAACGAGTACGAGAGGTTACTTTAGGAGCTTATGCTCATCAAGATTTACCTTTTGAGAAGTTAGTAGAGGTATTAAACCCCGATCGCCATCTCAGTCAAATGATGCCTTTATTTCAGGTGAAATTTGATTTTCAACTAGCTACAGTAAAACCTTTGCAACTATCCGATCTTAGTTTGGAACGGTTATTAGGAGAACAAGAAACAGTTAAATATGAATTACGCCTCAATCTTCAGGATACAAATGAGGGTATTAATGGCCAGATCGAATACAGCACAGACCTATTTACAGATGAGACCATTGCTCGTATGGCAGAGCATTTTCAAGTGCTTCTAGAAGGTATTATTAGCAACCCTGAAAAACCCATCTCTGAGTTACCTTTATTATCACAAATAGAACAAGCAAAACTATTAACAGTCAATAGTGAGCAGTTTTCTAGTTTATCTATTCCTAATAATGCTAATATTCCTCAGTTATTCGAGGAACAAGTTAATAAGAATCCTGATGCTATTGCCTTGAGTTTTGGGGAAGAAAAATTAACTTATCAAGAAATAAATATACAGGCAAATAAATTAGCCCATTATTTACAAAAATTAGGGGTAAAACCAGAGGTTAAAGTAGGGATTTGTTTTGAACGATCGCCCCTGATGGTAATCGGTTTATTGGCTATTCTTAAGGCCGGCGGGGCTTATATTCCCCTCGATCCAGCTTATCCTCAAGAACGTCTCAATTTTATCCTAGAAGATGCGCAAATATCTATATTACTAAGTCGGCAAAGTCAAGAAATAAAGAAAGGTGATTTTGCAACCATTGACCTAGACAAAGATTGTGCAAAATTTGCACAAGAAAAGACAGAAAATCCTGACAATAATTTAGATCCTAATAATTTAGCTTACGTTATTTATACATCTGGGTCTACAGGTAATCCTAAAGGAGTTGCGATCGCCCATCGTAATACCGTGGAATTATTATATTGGGCAAAAAATAGTTTCTCTCCTCAACTATTACAAGGGGTGTTAGCTTCTACCTCTATTTGTTTTGATTTATCAGTTTTTGAGTTATTTGTGCCGTTATGTTGGGGATATCAAGTAATATTAAGCGAAAATGTCTTAGATTTACCCTATTTAGCAGCAAAAGAAGAAATTACCCTCATTAATACCGTTCCTAGTGCGATCGCTCAACTATTACGGATCAATGGTATTCCTACATCAGTAAAAGCAATTAATTTGGCAGGAGAAGCTTTACCCCATCGTTTAGTAGAGGAATTAGAGAAATTAAGTCATATTGAAACTATTTTCAATCTTTATGGTCCCTCAGAAGATACAACCTACTCAACCTATACCTCTGTAAAAAGTAATGCTGATGGTGTGGTAACAATTGGTAAAGGTATTAGTAATACTCAGACTTATATCTTAGATCGTTACTTGAATTTAGTTCCTCAAGGGGTTATTGGAGAATTATATCTCAGTGGTGCAGGAATAACACGGGGTTATTTAGGGCGATCGCCTTTAACAGCAGAGAAGTTTTTGCCTAACCCTTTTATGGAGGGAATATATAGTCGTTTGTACAAAACGGGGGATTTAGTACGATACGATGGGGAGGGAAACCTAGAATTTTTAGGAAGACGGGATAATCAGGTTAAAGTACGGGGTTATCGTCTGGAAATAGGAGAAATAGAAGCAGCTTTGAGTCAATATCCAGACATAATAGAAAATGCTGTTATGGTTTGGCGAGAAGATAACAATAATCAACGGTTGACAGCTTATATTGTGGTTGAAGAAGCATTTTCCCAAAAGCAGTTACGTCGCTTTTTAGGGGAAAAATTACCAAAATATGCCATCCCCACCACCTTTCTAGAATTACCTGCTTTACCTCGTTTACCCAATGGCAAACTAGATCGCAAGTCTCTACCACTCCCTGAAAATTTGGGACGTAGTTTAGAAAATGAATATATAGAACCCCAAATAGAAACAGAGAAAATTATCGCTGAAATTTGGCAAAATGCTCTTAAAATTGAGAAAATAGGTCTTTATGATAACTTTTTTGAATTAGGAGGTCATTCTCTCCTCGCTATTAATGTTATCGCAGAAATGAGCGAAAAGTTAGAGATAAAAATTTCTCTTCGTAGCTTATTCCAACAACCAACCATCGCAGGTTTAGAGGCACAAATCTCGGGAAATGAGCTAATTGAATCAGTAACAGCTAATTTACCCACATTAGTCGTAAATACAGAACAACGCTATCAACCTTTCCCTTTAACAGATATTCAACAAGCTTATCTCATCGGCAGAAGTGCAGCTTTTGAGTTAGGAAATGTAGCTACTCATGGTTATCGAGAAATCGAAACAGTTGGCTTAAATGTTCAAAAAGTAGAAGAAGCATTCAATATATTGATTCAAAGACATGATATGTTGCGGATGGTAGTAGATGAAGACGGAAAACAAAGAATTTTACCAGATGTTCCCCGATATGATCTAAAAACCCTAGACTTACAACAAGAAGACGAGACAACTATTGCCAGTCGCTTAGAAACATTACGCGATCGCCTCTCCCATCAAATCTTTACCACGGATCAATATCCCTTATTTGAAATTCAAGCTATTCTTTTACCAGAAGATAAAATCAGATTTATGGTGAGTTTTGAGGTTTTACTAGGTGATGCTTGGAGTTTTCAGCTTTTGGGATACGAATTTGCTCAAATATTAGAAAATAAAGCTAATTTATTGCCTCCTTTAACTATATCTTTCCGAGATTATGTCATGGCCGAAAATTCATGGCGAGACTCGGAAGACTATCAACATTCTTTAACCTATTGGCAAAACCGTTTATCTTCATTACCCCCATCCCCGGAACTCCCTTTAACTAAGCGTTTGGGGGCAGTGACTCAACCCCATTTTGTGCGTCGCAGTGGCAAACTCAAGGCTAATGACTGGCAAAAATTAAAGGATCAAGCTTCTCGTTTGGGCATAACCCCATCCGGTTTATTATTAGCGGCCTTTGCAGAAATTTTGACTACATGGAGTAAAAACCATGAATTTACCCTAAATTTAACCCTATTTAACCGTTTGCCTATTCACCCTGAAATTAACCGTCTCATAGGAGATTTTACCTCTTCATTACTCTTAGCAGTTAATAATAAAGGACAAGATTCTTTTAGTACCAAAGCTAGACGCATTCAGGGACAACTATGGGAAGATTTAGATCATCGTCATGTTAGTGGGGTGAAAATATTACGAGAATTATCCCGTTTGCGTGGAGGGAAAGGGGAAGCATTAATGCCCGTGGTGTTTACCAGTACCCTGACACAAACCTCTCAACAAACCTCATCCTCTCGTAGTTGGGATGCAGATGTTGTTTATAGTGTCAGTCAAACTTCGCAAGTTTACCTCGATCATCAAGTTTCGGAAATAGCAGGAGAATTAATATTTAACTGGGATGCTATTGAAGAATTATTCCCCACAGGGTTACTAGATGATATGTTTACAGCTTATAGTAGTTTCCTGGAAAGACTGGCAGCAGATACAACCCTCTGGGAAAGTCAAACCCTTGATTTATTGCCCCCAGAACAAATTAAAATAATTACAGAGATTAATAATACTGAAAAAACGTTTAAACAAGAAAATAGTTTACTCCATGAGCTATTTTTTGAGCAAGTTAGAGAAAATCCCCAGAAAATAGCTATTATTGACCCAAGAATTACCTTAACCTACCAAGAATTAAGCGATCGCATTTTAACTTTAGCCCATCGCTTACGCAACTTAGGGATCAAACCTAACCAGTTAGTTGCAGTGATGATGGAAAAAGGATGGGAGCAAATTATCGCAGTTTTGGGCATTTTAACGGCTGGTGGGGCTTATGTTCCCATTGATACTGCATTACCTTTAGAAAGTAGCTATTATCTCTTAAAAGAAATCAAAGCTAACCAGATTTTAACTCAGTCTTGGTTAGATATAGAAACTCCAGATAATTTACAACGTATTGATATCGATACCTTAGAAACAAGTAATACATTTGAACCTTTAAAATCAGTACAGAAACCCGATGATCTAGCCTATATTATTTATACCTCCGGTTCAACAGGAATGCCCAAAGGAGTAGCGATCGCCCATCAGGGGGCAGTTAATACAATCTTGGATATTAACCAAAGATTTGCAGTTTCAGGTAAAGATAAGGTTATTGCCTTATCTGCTCTCAATTTTGACCTTTCTGTTTATGATATCTTTGGCACACTAGCAGTAGGGGCAACATTAGTTATTCCAGAACACGATCGCCGTCAAGATCCCTCCCACTGGGCCGACTTATTGAGTCAACATCATATTACCATTTGGAACTCTGTTCCTGCATTGATGCAAATGTTGTTAGAAACCGAAGCTAGTGATGAAAATTTACGGTTAGTATTATTAAGTGGGGACTGGTTGCCCTTAAACTTAAGCGATCGCATCCATTCTCGTTTTCCCATCACTGAAGTTATCAGTTTAGGAGGTGCAACAGAAGCATCTATCTGGTCCATTTTTTATCCTATTGATAGGGTTGATCCCAGTTGGAAGAGTATTCCTTATGGCAAACCCTTGACAAATCAACAGTTTTATGTGTTGGGGGAATATTTGACTCCTTGTCCATTGTGGGTGACGGGACAATTATATATTGGTGGGAAGGGTTTAGCGGAGTTTTATTGGCAAAATACAGAGAAAACAGAAGTAAGTTTTATTATTAATCCCCATACTAAGGAAAGATTGTATAAAACAGGTGATTTAGGCCGTTATTTACCCGATGGGAATATCGAATTTTTGGGAAGGGAAGACTATCAAGTTAAAATTAGGGGTTATCGTATAGAATTAGGGGAGATAGAAACAGCATTAGAGCAACATCCGGCAATAAAAGAAGCAGTAGTTACTATTGTCGGAGAATCACGTGAAAATGAACAATTAGCAGCTTATATAGTACCATTACAATCTTCTGGGGTTCCCGATGCTTACGATCCCCAACAACAAGAAGGGGTTATTAATGATCCTATCAAACGCATGGAGTTTAAGCTTAAACAACCTGGGATCAAGAGTATAAATAGTTCTCAAACCCGTATTTCTTTACCAAAAACTGATGTTAACGAAGAAATTTATTTACGGAGACAAAGTTATCGACAGTTTTTAAACGAGTCAATTTCTTTACAACAAATAGGACAGTTTTTAAGTAGTTTAAGTCCCATAAAATTAGAAGATTCTCCCCTAGCAAAATATCGTTATGGATCAGCAGGTAGTCTTTATCCTGTACAGGTTTATTTATTGATTAAACCAGAAACAGTGACAGGATTAGATGGTGGTTTTTATTATTATCATCCTCTGGAAAATTCCTTGATTTTTTTAAACAATAAAACAGATTTTGATACTAACATTTATGGTAATAATCAGACAATTTATGAAGGAGCAGCATTTTCCTTATTTTTAATTGGAGAATTAAATGCGATCCAACCCTTGTATGGTGAAAAATCAAGAGATTTATGTTTATTGGAAGCAGGATATATCAGTCAATTATTGATGGAAATAGCACCAGATAACGAGTTAGGTTTGTGTCCCATTGGTGCATTAGAATTTGAGACATTACGAAGTTTATTAGAGTTAGAAGACAGTCAAATATTACTACATAGTTTTGTTGGGGGAAAAATAGATTTAGCTTTGACTAAAAAATGGTTACAGCCAAAAGTTGAGACAAAAATAGAATCACTTAGGGATAAAACACAGGGATATTTACAAGATAAAATACCCAATTATATGATTCCCAGAAGTTATACCATCTTGAAACAATTACCCTTGAATGCTAATGGGAAAATTGACCGTAACTCTTTACCAAAACCCAATATTTTAGCTGCAACATCATCAATAGAGTTTGTTGCACCGCAAACCGAAATACAAGAACAATTAGCAACAATATGGAAACAGTATCTAGAAATTGAAAAAGTAGGTATTTATGATAACTTCTTCGACTTAGGAGGAAACTCCTTATTAGTTACTCAAGTTATTTCTAAAGTTCGTCAAACATTTCAAGTTGAGTTACCCCTGCAAAAACTTTTTGAAACACCAACTATTGCAGAATTAGAATTGTTAATACAAGAAAATAAAACCATTGAACAAGGGAGCGATCGCATTGAAAAATATGATCGATATGAAACAGTAGAAACCGAGAATTATGACGAATTATCCGAAGGAGAAATCGATGATTTATTAATGCAAATGTTAGAAGATGAAGATATAGACAGCGAACTTTTAGAGTAACGCAAGCATCCTGCTTGTCCCTAGTTCCGGGAGCATCCCAAAGTTGCAAATTCTCCTTTATTGATAATAGTTGATCTGATGAATTTCCCCCGTCTCCCCATCTCCCCATCTCCCCGTCAAACTCCATTCATCTCGTTTTTTGCAAAAATGGAATGCTCCCCTAGTTCCTCTCTGGAGTACCAATTATAACCAAGAATAACCTTTGCACAATCAGGTTGTGCAAACAAAAAGTTTATGCTAAGGTTATAGCTAAGTAGAAACTGAGAAAAATTAGCAATAAATAGTAGCTGTATAGCTTTTAGTTTATGTTAATCATTGACTCAGAAACTTTTGCTCATGATTTGTAAAACAATGGTAGAGAGTTCTAAATCTTTGTTGTCAAACTACTCTGAGTTTAGATATTTCGACATTAAAAGATCACTAAATAGGGTTTGCTGAATAAAAGCAAAACCCTATTCTTTAAAAGGTTACACCCATATTCGCGATCGCAAAAAAGATCAGCTTTGTCGGCTACAAACCGCTATAATTGGTAGAAACACCTCCCAGTTGTTGGTCAAGAACAAATGTATCGAAAAGAGGAGCAACCTTTACCGCCCCCAGAAAAATTTGAATTACCTTTCGAGGGCAAATTGTCCCCCAATAATCGTTGGGTAATCATGGCAGAGTTGATACCTTGGGATGATTTTGAGGAAGAATATGCTAAACTTTTTTCAGCAGAAAAAGGTGCGCCAGCCAAACTATTTAGAATGGCATTAGGGACATTAATTATTAAGGAAAAATTAGGAACAAGTGATAGAGAAACTATAGAACAGATTAGAGAAAATCTCTATCTACAATACTTTATAGGTTTAAATTGTTATCAACAAGAGCCACCACTGGAATCTTCAATGCTAGTTCATTTTAGGAAAAGAATTGATGGAGAATTGATAAACAAAATCAATAAAAAATAGTAAAAAGAGAAATAGACAAGAGTGATAAAGAAGTAAAAAAAAAGGATTGTCTCCAAGAAAAAGGAGAAAAAATAAAAAATAAAGGTAAACTAATTTTAGATGCGACTTGTGCGCCAGCAGACATCAAATACCCAACGGATTTAGGCATATTAAATCAAGCCAGAATTGAGACAGAAAGAATAATAGATAATCTTTATAAACCATTAAGAGTAAAATTGAGAAAAAAGCCGAGAACTTCTAGAAAAATTGCTAGAAAGGAATACTTAAAAGTAGCTAAAAAACGAAAAGTATCTTATCAAGAAAGAAGAAAAGCTATCGGGAAACAGTTAAAATACCTTAAGAAAAATTTAGGAAATATAGAAGACTTAATTCAAGCTGGGGCTTCCCTGGAAAATCTGAGTAAAAGACAGAAAAATTGTCTAGAGACTATCAAAAAAGTTTATGAACAACAACAGTCAATGTGGGAGAATAAGACCCAGAGTGTTCCTCAAAGAATTGTAAGTTTAACTCAACCGCATATTCGTCCAATAGTGAGGGGAAAAGCAGGAAAACCAATAGAGTTTGGAGCTAAACTCTCAGTAAGCTGTGTAGATAACTATGTGTTTCTAGACAAAATAAGTTGGGAAAACTTCAATGAATCTTGTCATTTAAAAGAACAAGTAGAAAAGTATAAAGAAACGTTTGGCTATTATCCCGAATCCGTCCATGTAGATAAAATTTATCGAACTAGGGAAAACAGAAATTGGTGTAAGGAAAGAGGGATAAGAATCAGTGGTCCGAAGTTAGGAAGACCTCCGAAAAATGTCAGTGAAGAAGAAAAGAAACAATCCCACTCCGATGAATGCTTCCGTAATGCTATTGAGGGAAAGTTTGGACAAGCTAAACGAAGATTTAGCCTAAATCTCGTGATGACAAAACTCCCTGAAACCTCCATTACATCTATTGCTATTACATTTTTAGTTGTCAATCTTTGTAAACTTCTGAGGCAGTTTTTGTCGCTTTTTTTGTCCTTATTTACTAATAATAGAACAGGGGAACTCATCAAAACGCCTTTCATTAATTTTGATTATACTTTAAACAATTTTTGTGTACTAAAACTTATTGATTTGTCAGAAAATTCTTGGTCAAAAGTGGCATAAATTTTGGAGAAACTTTTTCAGCAAACCCTACCTATTGCCAATGATGGGGAAACAGAAACAGGAGAAACCGCTAGTTTCAGTTTAGCTGCGGGAGATGGGTATGAGATTGTTGAGGACTATAGTGGCGGTAGCTTTGGCCTAGTGGATACCCGGACCGATATTCCCCAAGGGGTGATCAACGAACCCAACGACGTAATTGGGTTCGCAACCGACACCCAAATTAGTCCTGAGAACCCGACATTTTTCGGTACCGATGGGGTCTACTTCGACATTGGCAACCGTTATCTCAACGAAGATGGCACCTACACCTATATTGACTACAGTGAAGACGTTGATGTTTACAAAGTCGATTTAAGCGCCGGGGATACCATTACCATTGAAACCTTCGACTTTGATACCAACCTTGACGAATTTGGTGTAGGTTTTGCCATCAACGCCTTTGTCTACGATGCCGAAGGCAACCAGCTTCAAGACTATATCAACACCGGCTTTGATCCAGCGGCCGCTCCCGACAAGTTATTTGGAGGTCTAGGTCCGTTTGATGTCAATGAAACCGACAGTTACGACGAATTCACCGCCCCAGCAGACGGCTCCTACTTTATTGCCCTCGGTGACGATGGGCAAGTGCAAAACTTTTGGGACGTGGTAGCCCCCTTCTATGAACCGAACACCCCTGGTTTCGGCAACGGTAATCGCTCGATCTTTGGGGATTACAGCATTGAAATTAATCTGCTAACCGAAGACAATCCCCGTAAAACCGGTACTCCCACACCTCCGGTCAGTAATCCAGGCATTACCAATCCTCCTACCCTATCCTTGAGTGCTAATCCCACCACCACCGACGGGGATGGCAACTTTATCAATGCGGTGGTTGAACACGTGGATGTGGGGGGCTTATCCAGCGTTACCTTTACGATTCAGGCTGAGGGAGAAATCCCTGAAGATGGCATCGAATTTGTACTCAATAGTGATGCTAACCTGTTTGACTATGTGTCTTACCTGGGTCAAAGCGCGCTTCCTAGCACCATTGGCGGTCAATCCTTGGGTGCTTACTACAACGCAGAAGGGATTCCCACTGGTATTCGTCTGCTGATTGACGAACCGTTGATGACAGTCACCTATGAATCCGCCAATAATCAACCCTGGTTCCCTGACTTTTACGGGAATATTGTGGATCGCTATGAGCCACTAGAAACCGATGGAGAAGAAGACGTTACCTTCTTCCTACAACCAGGAGAAGGTTATGAAATTGACCCCGATGCTGGGGAGACAGTGGTAACTTATTATGACTCTGTTGCAGATGTGCCACCGCCTACCGGGGGAGACATCACTCCCGAAGTTGGGATTACTATCAGTGAAACCGACCTCATTGAAACAGAAGAAACCGAAACAACCCTCACCTTTACCCTCTCCGAAGCACCACCAGAAGGGGGCATAACTATATTTCTCGATAGTGAAGACGAAACTGTGGTGGGTAGTCCTCTGAGTCAGTTTGCAGTGCTAGAAGCAGAAGTAACTGGGGGTGGCTTTCCTATTCCTAATGCTGATTCCTCCGGCTTTTTCTTCAACATGACTGAACAAACAGCCACTATTACCGTTGCTGTTTTTGATGAGTTGACCGTTCCTGGTATCGATCCCGAAGCGGTTCAAGAAGGTATTGTCTCCCTGAGCTTTGCTTTGCAGCCCCTTCCAGGGTATAGCATTGATTCAGGGGCCAGTGAAGTTAATCTTACTATTGCCGATAATCTCGATTCAGAAATTCAGGTGAGTTTTACGGCGGAACCAGAAAGTTTGATCGAATCAGAAGAGACGGTAGGAGTTCATAGCTTTAATCTTAGCGCACCACCTACGGCAGAAGGCTTAACTGTCAGTGTGACTGCTCCTTCTTTGAGGGAATTTAATTTAGAGGCGATCGAAGTTGCTGGGGGTAGCATTGCTGCGCTGCAAGAAGATGACTTTGACTTTACTATTACAGAACAAACCGCCACCATTAGCTTACCTGTTCTCGATGACGGTGTGGATGAGGGTAGCTAAACCGCCACCTTTACCCTAGAACCGGGGGATAACTACGAACTCAACCCAGCCAACAATCAAGTAATCTTCACATTAGCTGATACCTTGGATCAAGCTACCGTTGCCCAAGAAAGTGAACTAATTGGGGATGAGATTAGTAATAGTACCCTACCTGAAGCTAACCCCCTCAGTTTAAGTTCTGATAATCCCTCTGTTTCCATTAGTGGACTTATTGGTGAAAGCTTCAGCGATCTTCCTGAAGATGTGGACTTCTTTTCCTTCGAGTTGGAAGCAGGACAAAGGGTGAGTTTAGATATTGATACAGAACCATCACTGGTTAACGGAGTGATCAATTTCAGGTCCGTAGTCTACCCGGCTCTCTCAGAGATCATACAAACATTCGATACCGAACTACGATTATTTGATGGAGATGGCAACCAACTTGCTTATAATAATAACGGTGCTGACATTGATGAAGAGTTTTCCCGTGACCCATTTCTAGAGTATACCGCAGCAGAAACAGGTACTTATTATCTCGGTGTCAGTCAACTGGGCAACCGCAACTATGATCCTTTCACCGCCAGAAGCGGTAGTGGTTGGACATTTCCGGAAGTCGGCGTGTTTAATGGTTTCTATGATTTAACCGCGAGTTTAACTATTAATGATACTCCTCCCACCTTAGTACCTAACTTTGGTACTCTTGACGGAGAAATTATCGAGGTAGGCAGTGATGAGCTAGTCTTCGGTGGAGCAGGAGACGATTTCATCGATACATTTGCCGGAACAGGTGGGAACCGTCTCTATGGACAATCTGGGGATGATACCTTCATTCTGGGCAGCAATGACCGCGCTTTGGGTTGTTCAGGAGATGATAGTTTCTTCTTCTTAGGTGGCGAAAGTACCGCTACTGGTGGCAGCGAGGTAGATCAGTTCTGGATTGCTGTTAGTGAAATTCCTGAAGCTGCTAACCTTGTCACCGACTTTACTGGTGGAGAAGACGTTTTAGGTATTAGTGGTTTAGGTATCGGCATCTTGTTGAGTATTACTCAACAAGATGCCGATACTTTTATTGCTCTTGGCAATGATGAGTTAGCCAAACTACTAGGAGTTACTGCTAGTAGTTTGAGTGCTGCTGACTTTGCCTTTGCTGCTTCCGTGTAGCATTTCTGTGGCTGACAATGCGATCGCACCTTAAAAAGGCGATCGCTCCTATTTCCACAAATTATAATTTTTACAGTAAAAAAAAATGTTAAAAGTAAGTTTATTAACTCAACAGATAATTGTATTAACCAAGCAGTATTGGGGTCGCTCCTGCGTCTCAGTCCAGCACATTTACCATTATTGATTTGAATTCCGAGGAAAATACCCCAATGACCTTACCTGATAGCGCGATAACAACTCTTAATGAAGCTCTTGATAACAATAAACCTCCTGAAGTACCTGGTGCCGCCGTGGCAGTGCTTTCCGAGGAAGGAGATTGGTTTGGAGCTAGTGCAGCTTGGCGAAAGTAATCCACCAGATTTTTACAGAAACTTTCGTGACTAGCCACGACAATGTGTTTCAATGAAACTAACGGAAGAATCTCGAAGTTGATGTCCATGATAAAAGCATTGCCAATTAACCTCTCCAACCTACAGAAAACAGTACTCCAACAAATAGTGAGAGGGACAACAAACCCCTATCGCCTTGTTAGACGAGCCAAGCTAATCTTAGCCGCAGCATCAGGAGAGAGCAATAGTTCGATTAGTCGAAGATTAGAATTAGACCGAGTACAAGTGCGTCAGTGGCGATCGCGATGGTTTGAGGAGAGAGAAAAACTGAGTGCCGCCGAAGAACAACAGGTAACGGAGAAAGCATTAATGGTCTTGATCAAAGGAATTTTAAGCGATCGCCCAAGACCTGGAACAACAAAATCCTTTACGGTCGAACAAGTAGTCCAGATTGTAGAGATCGCTTGTGAAGAATGTGAAAAATCAGACAGACCAGTGAGCCATTGGACACCTTCAGAGTTGGCGGATGAAGCCATAAAAAGAGGAATTGTCGAAAAGATTTCCCCCCGTAGTGTGGGGCGTTTTTTAAAAAGAAGCGACATTACAACCACATCTCGTTCGTTACTGGTTAAATGCCAAAATTGATGATCCCTTAAAATTTAAAAAGCAAGTCAAATATATCTGTGAACTTCATCAAGAAGCTAAAACTTTGTTAGAACAAGGAATTCATTTAATTAGTACAGATGAAATGACAGGGATTCAAGCTCTTGAGAGATTATTTCCGAACAAAAGAATCAAGCCTAAACAAGTAGAAAAAATCGAATTTGAATATGAAAGACACGGAACTTTAAGCTTGATTGCGAACTGGGATGTGGCAAGAGGAAAAGTTGTTAGTCCCTCTATTGGACCGACAAGAACAGAACAAGATTTTTCTGAACATATCCAGAGAACGATTAAGATTGATGAAAAAGCAGAATGGATTTTTATTGTAGATAAACTCAACACTCATAAATCGGAAAGCTTAGTCAAATTAGTAGCAGAAAGCTGTGGAATTACTATTGATTTGGGGAGAAAAGAAAAGGAGGGGATTTTGCAATCTATGGACAGCAGAGCAGATTTTTTATCAGATGAATCTCATCGAATTCGCTTTGTTTATATTCCCAAACATACATCGTGGCTTAATCAAATTGAGTGTTGGTTTTCGATCTTAGTCCGGCGTTTACTCAAAAGAATTACTGTCCGTTCAACTGAAGAACTATCCCAAAAAATTCTCAATTTTATTGATTACTTTAATCAACATTTTGCTAAGCCGTTCGTTTGGAAATTTAAGGGCTTTAAAGATCATAAGTGACTGGTGGATTATTTTTGCTAAGCTGCACTAGGAATTAATGCTGGTAGTTTGAGTGCTGCTGACTTTGCTTTTGCTGCTTCTCTGTAACATCTCGGTGGCTGAAAATGCGATCGCATTTTTAGGATGCGATCGCTCTTGACAAAGTAGTTAGTGAAGGTATATTATACAAGTATAACCTTCACCAACTGTTAATCATGTCGACCCAACTGGCCATCAAAGCTAGAATCGCCCAGATAAAAGCATCAGGACCTGTAGCTGGTCCCAATACCTGGATTGGGTACTCAACCATCACCAAAAAAGGGAAGAAATACACCTACTACCGTTTAATGAAAGCTGTCCTTAACACAAAAAAGCCTGAGCTAGATAATAGCCCCAAAAGCAAATTTAAAGACAAAATGGCTAAGTATCTGGGTTCAAAGGATAGCCAAGCGTACAAGGATATGAAAAAGGCCATCCAACGTCGCAACGAGATCCAGAGGTTGGAAAGGAAGTTGCGAGAGATGGAAAAAGTAGTTAGTGAAGGTCAATCCGTACCAAGAACTAACAAACAACCTTCACTAACCACATTAGTAAAAGAATTGAGGAGGCAGATCCATAGTCTACAAGCAGAATTTCGAGCTAAAATAGAATCATTAGAACAAGAACTTAGGCAACAACTATCGACAGTTCAAGTATAAAATGAACAAAAAGCAATCAGCAATTAATCAACTTTCCTTAGAAGAAAAGAGACAACTATTAGCAAAGTTAGAACAAAAAAAGAAACAAAAAAAACAATTATTTCCCCTATCATTCGCTCAGTCTCGCCTCTGGTTTTTAGATAGCTTGCAAGGGGATAATGCTGCCTATAATATTCCTGCTGCTCTAGAATTAAAAGGGAAATTAAATCTAAATATACTCAAGAAAAGCTTAAATGAAATTATCCGAAGACATGAAATATTAAGGACAGTTTTCATTGTTATTAAGGGTGATGCAAAACAAAAAATAATCTCAGATATAACCTTAGATATGCCCCTAATAGATGTACAAAATTTATCAAAAAGAGAACAAGAAAAAGAAATCAAAACTAATATTAAATACCAAGCATTACAACCCTTTAACTTAGAGAAAACGCCCTTATTGAGAAGTGTTATCTTTCAAAGAGATAAAGAAGATTATGTCTTATTATTTACCGTTCATCATATTATTGCTGATTATTGGTCAATGCGGGTACTAATTCAAGAATTAGCCCTTATTTATCAAGCTTTTTCTCAACAAAAACCTTCCCCCTTACCTAGTTTACCTATTCAATACGCTGATTTTGCTGTTTGGCAAAGAAAATGGTTACAAGGAAAAGAAAAAAGTGAGCAATTAGAGTATTGGAGCAAAAAATTAGAGAATCACCCACCTATTCTGCAATTAACTACAGATTTTCCTCGTCCAGCTATTCAAAGCTTTCGGGGGACAACTGAGGAATTTTTCCTTTCTCCTGAAGTTTCAGACAGTTTGAAAACCCTTTCACGTCAAGCAGGGACAACACTTTTTATGACGTTGTTGGCAGCTTTCAAAATTTTGTTGTATCGTTATACAGGACAAAATGATATTTCAGTGGGTTCTACTGTTGCTAATCGTAACCGCACTGAAATTGAGAATTTAATTGGTTTATTTGTTAATAATTTAGTGTTTCGTACACAGATTAAAAGTCATATTAGTTTTAGAGATTTTTTAAGTGAAGTAAAAGAGGTTGCCTTGGGTGCTTATGCACATCAAGATTTGCCTTTTGAATATTTAGTCGAAATTTTACAACCAGAGCGTAATTTAAGCCATAACCCACTGTTTCAGGTGATGTTTATTTTGCATAATCCCCCTAGTCAAAAGGTCAATTTACCCGGGTTGACTTTGAAGACATTATCGTGGGAAAGTCAAACATCTCGCTTTGATTTAAGTTTAGATATGTACGAAACTGACTCTGGTTTAAGAGGTGTTTTTGAATATAATACTGATTTGTTTCGAGAGTCAACAATTAAGCGTTTGATTGCAAATTTTAAAATATTGTTAGATTCAATAATAAATAATTCTGAGCAACATATTTCAAAATTAAATTTACTTACATATTCGGAGGAAAAACAGTTATTAATAGAAGGCGATCTCGTGACTGGGAGACTGGGAGACTGGGAGATAATAGAAGAAGATAAATATATCCCTATTCATCGATTATTTGAGGTACAAGTTTGGAAAACACCTAATAATATTGCTGTTGTTTTTGAGGAGGAATCTTTAACCTATCAACAACTTAATCAAAAAGCTAACCAACTAGCTCATTATTTACACAGTTTAGGGGTTAAAACTGAGACTTTAGTTGGTATTTGTTTAGAACCTTCTTTAGAAATGGTAATTAGTTTATTAGCTATTCTTAAAGTAGGTGGAGCCTATTTACCCCTAGATCCTAATTATCCTGAAAAACGTCTTGATTTTATGATCAAAGATTCAGAAATTAATTATTTAATAGGGAGTTCGGAGGGCGACTTCGTCGTGCTACGCAGCGGAGTTCGGAGTGAGGAGAGTATAAAATTCTTCGTTGATATTAAGGAACTTAAAGCGAAAATAAATAAACAAAAAGATACAAATATTGACATAGAAATCAATCGAGAAAACCTAGCTTATGTTATTTATACATCTGGTTCAACTGGTATTCCTAAAGGTGTACAAATACCTCATCGTGCCTTAAGTAACTTCTTACTTTCAATGAGCAAAAAACCAGGTTTGACAGATAATGATACCTTATTATCTGTTACTACCCTTTCCTTTGATATTGCTGCATTGGAACTATATTTACCTTTAATAGTTGGGGCTAAGTTAATATTAGTTGCTCGAAATATTGCTGTTGATGGTGTTAGTATTGCACAACAGTTAGAAACTCATCAAGTGACAGTAATGCAAGGAACTCCTGCTACTTGGAAACTCTTAGTTTCATCAGGTTGGGAAGGAAAAAAAGATTTAACTATTTTCTGCGGTGGGGAAGCATTAGATCCAGGTTTAGCACAATATCTGCAACAAAAGTCTAAGAAAGTTTGGAATTTATACGGACCAACTGAAACAACTATTTGGTCATCGGTTTATAAAGTAAACTCAGATAAAGTTAGACTTGGGAAACCTATTAATAATACACAATTTTATATTTTAGATAAAGATTATAATCGAGTTCCTATCGGTGTACCAGGAGAATTATATATTGGAGGAATGGGGATTGCTAGAGGGTATTTAAACAGGCCAGAGTTAACAGCAGAAAGATTTATTGCGATCCCCCCAACCCCCCTTAGTAAGGGGGTAAAAGGGGGGATAGATGGAGAAAGATTGTATAAAACAGGAGATTTAGTGAAGTATGGAGAAGACGGAGAAATAGAATATTTAGGTAGAATAGATTATCAGGTAAAATTAAGAGGTTTTCGTTTAGAGTTAGGGGAAATAGAAACAATATTATTAACCCATCCCCAAGTAAGAGAAGCTGTTGTTATTGTTAAAGAAGAAAGTTTAATTGCTTATATCGTAACGAAAGGGAATAGGGAAGAGGGAACAGGGAACAGAATGGGTGAAATAAAATTATACGGGTACTTAAAAGAGTTTTTAGGGGAAAAATTACCTAATTATATGATTCCTTCTCGGTTTATGGAGTTAGACAGTTTACCCTTAACTCCTAATGGAAAAATAGATCGGAAAGCTTTACCAGAGATAGAATTAAATAGTGAAGATTATGTTGCTCCAAAAACAGCAACAGAAGAAATTTTAGCAGGTATTTGGGCAACTATTTTAAAGGTTAGTCAAATAAGTGTAGAAGATAACTTTTTTGAGTTAGGTGGACATTCTCTTCTAGCAACAAGGGTAATGTCACAAGTTAGACAAGTTTTTTCAGTGGAGTTACCCTTACGAGTATTATTTGAAAAACCAACTATTAGCAGTTTATCTAAAGCTATTGAAGGAGAAGGAAAACAAGAATTTTTACCCTTAGAAAAAATTGAGCGTAATGGAGAGTTACCGTTATCTTTTGCTCAACAAAGACAATGGTTTTTGGCACAACTTGAACCTGATAGTCCTTTTTATAATATTCCTGGTGTAGTTCGTTTAACAGGTAAACTAGATATTTCTGTTCTGCAAAATAGTCTCAATGAAGTGGTTAGTCGTCATGAGGTTTTACGGACTGGTATTCAAACTATTGACGGAAAACCTCAACTAATAATTTATTCTAAGATAACCTTAAACTTACCTATTATTGATTTAAAGAATATTCCTCACTCAGAAGAATCTGCTAAAAAGTTAGTAGAAGATGCAATAAAACAACCTTTTAACTTAGAGCAAAGTCCTTTATTAAGGGTTAAACTGCTCCAGTTAGCAGAAGAAGAATACATATTACTATTGGTAATTCATCATAGTGTAGCAGATGCTTGGTCTGTGGGTATATTTATTCAAGAAGTTGCAGCATTATATCAAGCATTTTCACAACAAAAACCTTCTTCTTTATCGAAACTTCCCATACAATATTTAGACTTTGCAGCTTGGCAGCGAAAATGGTTACAAGGGGACACATTAGAAACACAACTAACTTACTGGAAAAAACAGTTAGAAAATGCCCCAACTTTATTAGAAATACCAAGCGATCGCCCTCGTCCCCCCATACAAACTTTTAACGGGAATACTTTGACGTTTCAACTGTCAGAAGAAATATCTAGCGCTTTAAAACAGTTAAGTCAGCAGCAAAATAGTACATTATTTATGATCCTGTTGGCAGCGTTTAAAGTGCTATTACATCGCTATACTAATAGTGAGGATATTATTGTCGGTTCTCCTATTGCTAACCGTAACCATAGGGAAACTGAAAAATCAATCGGCTTTTTTGCTAACACTTTAACCCTGCGAACTCGTTTATCAGGGACAATAACCTTTTTAGAATTATTACAACAAGTAAAAGAGACAACTTTGGGTGCTTATAGTCATCAGGATCTTCCTTTTGAGCAGTTAGTGGAAGCATTACAACCAGAAAGAGATTTAAGTTATACTCCTTTGTTTCAAGTAATGTTTGTGCTGCAAAATATTCCTATGCAGTCTATTGAGTTACCTGGTTTATCTTTAACCTCAATAAAACCTGAGAGTACAACAGCTAAGTTTGATTTAACCTTGTTTATGAGCGAAACAAAAGAAGGTTTAACTGCTACTTTTGAATATAATAGCGATCTTTTTGAAGAGAGTAGAATACAGCGTTTAGCTGAGCATTTTCAAACCTTAATTACAGGTATTATTGCTAACCCTCAGCAACCTTTGTGGAGTCTTCCTTTGGGTGTGGGAAGTGTGGGGAGTGGGGAGATGGGGAGACTGGGAGATGGGGAGACTGGGAGATGGGGAGACTGGGAGATGGGGAGACTGGGAGATGGGGAGATGGGGAGATGGGGAGACTGGGAGACACCGGAGTTGGGAGATGGGGAGATGGGGAGACTGGGAGACACCGGAGTTGGGAGTTTGATCTATCAACTATTTGAGACGCAGGTGGAAAATACTCCTAATGCGATCGCTCTTATCCATGAAACTCAACAATTAACCTATCACGAACTAAATAGTCAGGCCAACCAACTCGCTCATTATCTGCAACAGTTGGGAGTGAAACCGGAAACCCCTGTGGGTGTCTGTTTAAACCGTTCCCCTCACCTTATTATTACACTTCTGGCTATCTTAAAAGCAGGGGGAGCTTATTTACCATTAGATCCTCATTATCCCTCGGAACGTTTGGCTTTAATGATAGAAGATGCAAAAATACCTATTCTGATCACTCAAGGTAATATTCTACAACCTCCAGGGGTGACAATTGTTGATTTAGATTTAGATCAAGATAAAATTACTGAACAACCTATCATTAACCCTTCTACTAACGTTTTACCCCAAAATTTAGCTTATCTTATTTATACATCAGGTTCCACCGGAAGACCAAAAGGAGTTGCGATCGCCCATAGTAGCACAGCTTCCTTGTTAAACTGGGCAAAAGACACCTTTACCTCAGAACAAATATCAGGGGTATTAGCATCAACCTCTGTCTGTTTTGACTTATCTGTATTTGAAATTTTTGTTCCCTTAAGTTGGGGTGGAAGCGTTATCTTAGTAGACAATGCTCTCGCTTTACCTGAGTTATCTTATATAGAGAAAGTAACTTTAATTAATACTGTCCCCACAGCAGCAACTGAGTTATTAAGACTCAATGCTATTCCCAACAGCGTCAAAACCATTAACTTAGCAGGGGAAGCTCTTTCTAAGCATCTTGTTCAAAAATTATACAAAAATTCTCCTGTTGAAAAAGTCTTTAACCTTTACGGACCTTCTGAAGATACCACCTATTCAACGGTAGCTTTAATTAACCCAGAAACACAAAATTCTCCTAGTATTGGTTTTGCTGTTACTAATACCCAAGCTTATATTTTAGATCATTATTTGCAACCGGTGCCTATGGGTGTACCAGGGGAATTATATTTAGGAGGAAAAGGGTTAGCTAGGGGTTATTTACATCAACCTGTATTAACCGCAGAAAGGTTTATTCCCAGTCCTTTTGGAGAGGGAGAAAGATTGTATAAAACAGGAGATAGGGTAAGATTACGAGAAGATGGTGAAATTGAATATTTAGGCCGCAATGACTATCAAGTAAAAGTAAGAGGTTTTCGCATTGAGTTAGGAGAAGTAGAAGACAAGTTATTAAAACATCCAGATATTGCTCAAGCTGTAGCAACAGTCAAAGAAGATAATAACGGTAATAAAAGATTAGTTGCATATCTGGTTATAGAGTCAACAGCAACATTTTCAGGAGAAGAAAATTTACGCCGTTTTCTTCAGGAAACTTTACCTGATTATATGGTTCCCTCTCTATATGTAATCTTAGACTCACTCCCCTTAACTCCCAATGGAAAAATAGACCGTAAAGCTTTACCTGAACCGGAGATTAATACTAATATACAACAAGAATTTATTGCTCCTGAGACACCCCAAGAAAAGTCTTTAGCAATTATTTGGAGTCAAGTTTTAGGCTGCGATCGCCTTAGTGTTAATGATAATTTCTTTGCTTTAGGTGGTGATTCTATCCTCGCTATTCAGGTGGTAGCAAAAGCTAAACAAATGGGATTAAAGCTTGCACCAAAAGATTTATTTCAACACCAAACTATTGCTAAACTAGCTACAGCTATTAATCAAAGTTTATCCACTATTAAAGCTGAACAAGGAACCGTCACTGGTGTGGTTCCCTTAACCCCTATTCAAAACTGGTTTTTTGAACAAAATTTAAGAGATCCTCATCATTGGAATCAAGCTATTTTATTAGAAATTGAACAGCAAATTAATACACAAAATTTACAACAGGCAATTACTAAATTATTAGAACATCATGACGCTTTACGTTTAAGCTTTGAACTAACAGAGTTAGGGTGGCAACAAGTTAACAACGATCTTAATAATATTATTCCCTTTATAGAAATTGATTTCTCCAGCTTACCCGATCAAGTTTTAGAGTTAGCTATTTCTAGCACTGCTACACAAATACAATCTAGCTTTTCTTTAGATACAGAACCATTAATTAAAATTGCTTGGTTTAACTTAGGAAATCATCGCAGTAGTCGCCTCTTAATAGTCATGCACCATTTAGTAATTGATGGTCTTTCTTGGCGTATTTTTCTAGAAGATTTACAGATAGTTTATCAACAAATAAATCAAAATAAAGAAATATTATTACCGCAAAAAACAACCTCTTTTAAATATTGGTCAGAACAGTTACAAAGTTACGTGAATTCTGAATTAATAACCTCAAAACTAGACGAATATCTCACTATGTTTAATAATTCAATTTCCCCTCTACCTGTTGACTTACCCACAGGTGAAAATATAATGAGTGAGGCGGAAACTCTATCCCTAAACTTTAGTGAAGAAGACACACAAAGATTATTAAAAGAAATTCCTAGTCGCCATCAAATACAAATTAATGAAGTTTTAATTGCTGCTTTAGTGCAAACCTTTGAAACATTAATAGGACAAAAGAAATTACTGATAGAGTTAGAAGGACATGGGCGAGAAAACTTATTTGAAGATGTTGATTTATCCCGTACTATTGGTTGGTTTACTACTTTATTTCCTGTAGTATTTGATTTAAGTAAAGCAGAAAATAATCTAGAGGCAATCAACAGGATCAAAGAACAATTAAATAATATTTCTGATCATGGTATTAATTATGGAATCTTACGTTATTTAGGAGGTAAAGCAATTAAAAAACAATTAAAAAATCTTCCCAATGCAGAAATTCATTTTAATCACTTCGGACAATTCAATAATTTATTTACTCCAGAATCCACCTTTAAAATAGCAAAAGAACCTAGTGGCAATGCCAGGAGTAAAAGAGATAAAAGAAGTTGCTTGATTGAGATAAATAGCCTAATAATGAATAATCAATTGCGCATTGACTGGACATTTAGTAAGTCAGTTTGTCTTCAAGAAACTATTGATAAACTCATGGATAATTTTAGTGATAAATTACAAGACATCATCAATTATTGTTTATTCCGTGAAGAAAGAGAATATAAACCTCTTGACTTTCCTAAAATGGACTTTACTCCAGAAGAACTAGATGACTTTTTATCTGATCTGTAATCAAGTTAAAACTGTAAATATTAAAAAATATATGGTAAAAAATATATTTTATGGTAACATATAAGTGGACTTTTATGAAAAATATAGTATCTAAATAATTTTAACAATGGAATTGTTTTCTGATTTTCTTAACTTTGCCAAATATATCTTAACTGGTTTTCTGATGTACGGTTTCTTCATGTTGATTGAACGTATAAGGCCAGTTGAAAAACATCAACCATTAAGTCATGTTTGGTTTAATTTAGGATGGTATGTTTTCTATATATTAGTGAGTTTTGCCCTCCAGGCCACAGGAATTGGCTTATTAATTGATTTAATCCAAAATTGGCTAGAATTGCCTCTAATTAATTTACCCGTTCCCCATAATCCTCTAACCTATGGACTAATAGCATTATTGTACTTTTTAGTCACAGACTTTTTTTACTATTGGTTTCACCGTTGGCAACATACAACTTGGTTATGGGAGCAACATAAGTTTCATCATAGTGAGGTGTCTCTTAATGTCACCAGTACAAGACGAGTCCATTGGTTAGAAGATCCCTTTTTACTATTCTGTTTGGAGTTGCCAATGGGGTTATTATTTAAGTTTAACGGCTTATCATTGGGTATTATTACCTTCATAGCAATTATCTGGTTACAGTTTATTCATTTGAATTTACGGTTAAACTTAGGGTATTTATCCCGAGTGATTACAGGCCCACAATACCATCGTCTACATCATTCCTTTCAACCAGAACATTTGGATAAGAATTTTGCAGCCTTTTTCCCCTTATGGGATATTGTCTTTAAAACCTATTATCATCCCCGTCGTGACGAGTTTCCCCCCACTGGACTGACAACAGGAGAAGTATACAATAACTTATGGGAAGCTAGTTTATTACCCTTTCGAGAATGGTTAAGTTCTTTCCGTGAGTCAAGTAAGAGAAGAAAGCCTTTTAGGGAGAGGTAATTATCCATTATCCATTGTCCATTGTCCATTATTGAATGCTCGAAATTCTTAAAACTATCTAAAAATAGTCTCTTTTAATAAAAAAGCAGTGTTAGTATCAAGTCCAATTATTTTGTAGGAGTCGTATACTTAGGATTAAATTTCATGAAGAATTTATCAACTGACCACAGTAAAACAGTACAAGGGATTTTCAGGGATTATCAAGAACAACTTTCCCTGTGTTTAACAGACATTAAGAAGGTGATTAACCTTCTAGATATGCCTATGGTGATTTCTGGAGATGAACAGCAGTTATCAGAAAAACTAACTTTAGCCAATAAAATTATTGCCCAAACAACCCAAAGACTGGAAAAATTAGAACAACAAGGCCAATTATTACGAGGACAACCCCATTTAACTGAATTGGAAAGTTACCGGGAAACCCGAGAACTATTAGCCTATCAGTTAGAGAAAGTCAGAGAAAAAACCCAAGAATGGCAATACAGTGCGTGAGATCAATTGTAGAGGCTATTTTGCCTCTACAAAAAATCTAATCATTGCCTATATTCTCCAAAGGATCGGGCTGATCGTGAATTGCTAATCGTTCTAAAAGGGTGGCACTTGCTTCATTGAGTCCAATTAATTCCACCTTCACCCCTCTTTTACGATAACGTAATACCACTTTATCCACTGCATCCACTGCGGAATGGTCCCATAAATGAGCATAGGTTAGGTCTACAATAACTTTGTTCAATTTCTCACGGAAATCAAAGGCACTTAAGAAACTATCGACAGAGACAAAAAACACTTGCCCATTGACACTATAAATGCGCTCATTACTTTCTTCTTTTAAGTAAGAATCCACATGAATGAGATTAGCAATTTTCCGACTAAAGAAAATAGCACTCATAGCCACCCCAATTAATACCCCAATGGCTAAATTACGGGTTAAAACTGTAATAAATACAGTAGTGATCATGACGGCGGTTTCATTCTTAGGGAATTTGCCAATATTTATAATAGAACCCCAGTTAAAGGTGCTAATAGAAACCATAATCATCACTGCCACTAAGGCAGCCATAGGAATTTCTGCTACCCATTTTCCAAAGATAATAATAAAAATAAACAGAAAAATACCGGCACTGAGGGTAGAAAGGCGGGCCCTTCCCCCGGAGCGAACATTAATGACCGATTGACCAATCATGGCAGATCCAGCCATCCCGCCCAAAAATCCCGTGACAATATTGGCCGTTCCGTGAGCTAAGGCCTCTTGGTTTTTATTGCTAGAGCTATCAGTTAAATCATCAATAACATTAGCCGTTAAACAGGATTGGAGTAACCCTACCAAAGAGAGAGCTAAAGCATAAGGGAGGATGATTTGTAAGGTTTCAAAATTAAAAGGAACTTGGGGAATAGCAAAAATCGGTAAACTGCTGGGTAACTCTCCTTGATCTCCCACAGTAGGGATGTCCCATTTTCCTATCCAAGAGACAGCAGTAATGATGATAATAGCCACTAAAGGGGAAGGAACGATGGTAGTTAGTCGTGGTAGGCCATAAATAATACCTAAGCCCGCAGCAACCATGACATAAACTAGGTAAGAAGCCCCTTGAAACTGAGGGAGTTGTGCCTGGAAAATTAGGATAGCCAAAGCATTGACAAATCCGATCATTACGGAACGAGGCACAAACCGCATCTGGTTTGCGAGTTTGATCCAACTCCAGAGAAGTTGTAGAATACCTGTAAGAATAGTAGCGGCGAAAAGATACTGTAAACCGTTGGCAGGGTGATCTCTGACTAAAGTGGTCATCAATAGGGCCATCCCTCCTGTAGCCGCCGAAATCATGGCAGGGCGACCCCCCATAAAGGCGGTGATAACTGCAATGCAAAAAGAGGCATATAAGCCCACTTTGGGGTCAACTCCAGCAATAATGGAGAAAGAGATGGCTTCAGGAATGAGGGCTAAAGCAACGAGTGTCCCTGATAATAAATCATTTTTTACGTTAGAAAACCAAACTTTTTTGGTAAAAATTTCGCTCATACTGTGGGAGGTTTGGAGGGTAAAACTAGACCAGTGTACTCATTTTTCGGGAAAATGGCAAAAATTGCCGTGACTGATGTTACTATTTAAGGTTTTTTATTAATCTGTGGAAAAAATTAAAATTACTTAAAGTTACAAAATTTAGTAATATTTTTAATAAATTAATATTTTTGCTAATTTTTAGGATTTTTCTAGGGATTATCTTCTATCTAAATTTAATTTAATTGCTTTATCTAAGAATTTATACGGCAAAATTAGGAATTTTGGACATTAAACTAAGAAAACTATGGAAAACCATCTAATCTTTTCCACAGGTTTTCCACAAGTTTCGGAGCAAACAAAAGAATTATTTAAGCAAGTGAGAATCTGTTTTAAAATACAATTGATCTACGTTAATCACCCTTTCAACTCTCTATGAAATTCCTTTGCAGTCAAAGTGATCTCAATAGCAATTTATCTTTAGTCAGTCGGGCTGTTGCCTCTCGTCCCACTCATCCTATCTTAGCCAATGTGTTAGTAGTAGCTGATAGTCAAAAAAACCGAGTCAGCTTAACTGCATTCGACCTTAGTTTAGGTCTGGAAACCAGTTTTAGTGCCGATGTTAGCGAAGATGGAAAAATTACCCTCCGGGCTAAACTTCTCAATGAAATTGTATCACGACTCCCGGAAGGAGAAATCACCCTCATGGCTGAAGAAGAAGAAGATGATGATGATGATAGTCAAATTGTGGTTTTAAAATCAGCGTCGGGGCAGTTTCAAGTAAGGGCCATGAATGCAGAGGAGTTTCCCCCACTCCCAACGGTGGAAGAGGGGGAGTTGGTGCAATTACCCATTGTCATGTTAACGGAAGGTTTAAAAGGGGCTTTATTTGCTGCTAGTAGCGACGAAACCAAACAAATCTTAACGGGGGTACATTTAACGGGGACTCCTGATAGTCTAGAGTTTGCGGCCACTGATGGCCATCGTTTATCTGTGGTAGAAACAACTTTGTCCCCAGAAACCGATGATGAGGGGAATGAGCAGGGGGAAAGCCCTGAAATGCCTAATTTAGAAGGGTTTGCGGTAACGATTCCGGCACGGGCGTTACGGGAGTTAGAACGGATGCTCGGTAGTCGCAGCGAATCTGATACCATCGCCTTGCAGGTGGATGAGGCTCAAGTTGTCTTTCAATTGGGTTATCAACGGTTAACGGTGCGTAAGTTGGATGGGGCTTATCCTAATTATCAAATGCTCATTCCTCAACAGTTTAGTCGCAGCATTTGTTTAGAAAGAAAACGCTTATTGAGTAGTTTAGAAAGGGTAGCGGTTTTAGCGGATCAGAAAAATAATTTGGTTAAGTGTACTTTTAGTAATGAGGATGGGCAGGTTTCTTTATCCGTGGATACCCAAGACTTAGGGAGTGCTAAAGAGTCGATGCCGGCAGAGGTAACAGGAAATAGTGGAGAAATTGCTTTTAATGTTAAGTATTTAATGGATGGTTTGAAGGCTTTAGCCACCAAAGACATTAAAATACAGCTAAACGAAGGCAATCAACCGGTTATTTTGAATCCCTTGGGAGGTTTGCAAATGACTTATTTAGTTATGCCGGTTCAAATAGTTAAGTAGTTATCTTGTAGGGGTTAACAGCAACCAACCCCTTAGATAATATTAAGTAGGTTTTTGGGAGCAGCAATCTTGATTAGGGGTCGAAGTGGTAGTCACCTACCACGACTCCCATTCCGAACCGTGCATGAGACTTTCACCTCACACGGCTCTCGGCAATTAGTCCTTTGTCATAGGTACTGTTAACACATCGTCTTTCCATTCATAGCCATTTTCTAACCAATCGTAGAGGTAGTCATTTTGTAATTGCTCACCGCAATAAAGAATCTGTCTTGACAACATAAAGGTAAAATCGGGGATTTTTATGTATAGTGGGGGTTATGACCACAAATGCTACCATTGATTCAAAGCTAGTTAGAGCTATCGCCGATGAACAGTTGGCGAACAATGTCTTCATGATTGAGTGGCTAGTCAAGGCACAACAACAGTTATCTCTTCAACAAAGACTGATTGACCAGCAACAACAACAAATCTCTACACAACAGCAAGAAATTGAAAAATTGAAAGAAGAGAGAGATAAGCTAAAAAACCGTAACTCAAAAAACAGTTCAGTCCCCCCATCATCAGACCCACTAAAAAAGCCTTCTGACAAAAAGAAACGCAAAAAAGGATTTAAACGCGGACCAAAATATGACCACCTAGGGAAGACCCGTAATGGTTTTGGTCAGCCCGATAAGATAGTCCCTTTAGAACTAGAAAACTGTCCTGTTTGTGGGGGTTCAGTGGAACGAGATGAAGTAGTTCCCGAAAAAGTCCAGCAAGTGGCTGAAGTAGTAGACCAACCCATAGAAATCAGGGAATATCGTCGCGGATTCTATAAATGTCCTAGTTGTGGATGGTCAGATTACAGTCCTGTTCCATTGGGAGTTAAAGAAGGATTCAGTTATGGGGCGCGATTAAGTAGCATCGTGGGCTGGCTTGGCTATGGGGGTAATCTTACATGGCGTAAACAGGAACATTTTATAGAGTATGTCTTTGGCATTCCCATTTCTCAAGGGAGCCTTGCCAAAATGCACAAATGGTTTCAAGAAAGTTTAGAACCCTTGACCCAACAGTGGTTAAAGTACATCCAGCAGCCAGGAATCCGATGTGTTGACGAAACCAGTTATTGCATCGATGGCATCAAGTATTGGGTTTGGGTAGCCACATCAAATGAGGTCTGTGTGTTGATGTTGGCTCCCACTAGAAGCTCCGCAGAAGTCGAGAAATTGTTAGGAGCAGATTTTAAGGGCATCCTCACCAGTGACTGCTATAGTGCCTACTTTAGACAAAGTGCGATGGCCAAACAGAAATGTCTGGCACATTTAGAACGAGAGTTAGAGTCCCTTAAAACCAGTCGTTTTCAAGCGAATCGAGAATTTGCTGCCGATGTACAGCAAGTTTTAGCAACCGCCCGTATCCATTATCGTCATTATCATGCTCGAAATTTAACCCTTGAAGACTTAGGCTCCAAAAGAACAGAAGTCGAGAACTCACTGCAAAAGATTTTTAAAGCAACTCCCAAAAAAGGATGGCCTTATGATGCACAAAGATTGATTAACCGTCTCAAACGTCATTGGGAAGAGTGGTTCACCTTTCTAACTTATCCTGAAGTCAAACCAGATAATAATGATGCTGAGAGAGCTTTACGTCCCATTGTCATTCACCGCAAAGTAAGTGGGGGAGCAAGAAGCGACTGGGGTGCAGAGTTAGTCACCCAAATGTTCAGTTTTTTAGAGACCATGAGATTACAGGGGCAAAATGCCATTGTCCAATTATGCGAATTATTTTCATTAGCTGGTCGGAGTCCCCCAGGATTAGAGATGTAAAAGGCTCCGGAGCCGATGGGGGATAGATTTTTCTTGATCGCCCTATCTCTCTGCACAAAAATAAACAAGGTTAGCGGATAATCTCCGCTAACAAAAAACTATCTTACTATTCTTTTTCTCATATTGTTGTTTTTATTTGAGGTTTTTAAAAGACTTGATTCTGGGAATGTTAGTCATTAAAATAGCCGTAATAAATTAGCTTAAATTTTACGCTAAATCACAGGGCTTATATTTTTGTTGACTCAACTGATGTTGTTTGTAGTGCTTTTCAATAAGACTTTTTTGTTGCGGTGAGCAGTTACGTCATTTTTGCTTTTGACATCATGACAGTGACGATGTAGAGCTTGAAGATTGTTGTAGGTATCCTTTCCACCTTTCGATTTGGGGATAATGTGGTCAACTTCTATCAAGTCTTCAGGTGTAAAGTATTGCTTACATTGAGGACATATACCTTTTTGTTTCTTTAAGAGTTTTGCGACTCTTGTTGGTGTCCCAGAATATGTACCTCGTCTTTTGCTTATGAGAAATATTTTTTAAGAGCTTTAATCAATGGTGTCTCTTTCTTTTTCCTGCTTACTGTCCAAGCTCTAAGCATATTCCATAATATGTTGTCTTCGGATTTGAATGTTTTCTTACTGCAAACATTTCGGTAGTAATTACACCATCCTCGGATTATGGGATTTAATCTTGTGATTAATGCTTTTTGTGGGGCTTTCTTGTTGGCCTTGATGGCCTCTTTGATTGCCTCATGGTGAGCTAGTATTTTTTTCTTGCTTGGCTTGATTAGTGTTTTGAATCCAGTTAGTTGTGCATTTTTTCCACCTGTTTTACTAGAGTGGTGTTTACCCTTGGGGTATGACCTAATATTGAATCCAAGGAAATCGAAGCCTGGTTCAATGGTTTTACCATTATGGACAATACTTTTTAGAGTGTGTCTTATGGAAGTCTTCTCTGGTTTTAGTTCCAATCCGACTTTTTCTAACCATTGTGCAACTAGATTTTTACATTGTAGAATAACATCGTAATCTGTATGAAGAATTACGAAATCATCGGCGTAGCGGATGATTTTGGGTTTATATCCCTGTTTAAGACTGCCATCTTCTCTCCGTTTTGTACGGGGGAAGTGATTTTCTATGTGTTTCAATGAAACTAACGGAAGAATCTCGAAGTTGATGTCCATGATAAAAGCATTGCCAATTAACCTCTCCAACCTACAGAAAACAGTACTCCAACAAATAGTGAGAGGGACAACAAACCCCTATCGCCTTGTTAGACGAGCCAAGCTAATCTTAGCCGCAGCATCAGGAGAGAGCAATAGTTCGATTAGTCGAAGATTAGAATTAGACCGAGTACAAGTGCGTCAGTGGCGATCGCGATGGTTTGAGGAGAGAGAAAAACTGAGTGCCGCCGAAGAACAACAGGTAACGGAGAAAGCATTAATGGTCTTGATCAAAGGAATTTTAAGCGATCGCCCAAGACCTGGAACAACAAAATCCTTTACGGTCGAACAAGTAGTCCAGATTGTAGCGATCGCTTGTGAAGAATGTGAAAAATCAGACAGACCAGTGAGCCATTGGACACCTTCAGAGTTGGCGGATGAAGCCATAAAAAGAGGAATTGTCGAAAAGATTTCCCCCCGTAGTGTGGGGCGTTTTTTAAAAAGAAGCGACATTACAACCACATCTCGTTCGTTACTGGTTAAATGCCAAAATTGATGATCCCTTAAAATTTAAAAAGCAAGTCAAATATATCTGTGAACTTCATCAAGAAGCTAAAACTTTGTTAGAACAAGGAATTCATTTAATTAGTACAGATGAAATGACAGGGATTCAAGCTCTTGAGAGATTATTTCCGAACAAAAGAATCAAGCCTAAACAAGTAGAAAAAATCGAATTTGAATATGAAAGACACGGAACTTTAAGCTTGATTGCGAACTGGGATGTGGCAAGAGGAAAAGTTGTTAGTCCCTCTATTGGACCGACAAGAACAGAACAAGATTTTTCTGAACATATCCAGAGAACGATTAAGATTGATGAAAAAGCAGAATGGATTTTTATTGTAGATAAACTCAACACTCATAAATCGGAAAGCTTAGTCAAATTAGTAGCAGAAAGCTGTGGAATTACTATTGATTTGGGGAGAAAAGAAAAGGAGGGGATTTTGCAATCTATGGACAGCAGAGCAGATTTTTTATCAGATGAATCTCATCGAATTCGCTTTGTTTATATTCCCAAACATACATCGTGGCTTAATCAAATTGAGGGTTGGTTTTCGATCTTAGTCCGGCGTTTACTCAAAAGAATTACTGTCCGTTCAACTGAAGAACTATCCCAAAAAATTCTCAATTTTATTGATTACTTTAATCAACATTTTGCTAAGCCGTTCGTTTGGAAATTTAAGGGCTTTAAAGATCATAAGTGACTGGTGGATTATTTTTGCTAAGCTGCACTAGCACAAACTTGACTGCTTGGTGTTAACTGCTACTAAGATGTGGATGCTACGCAGTTTATACACTGGTCGGGTTTCATCCCTACCTAAAATGTAGAGATTTTTGATAGTATTTTTAGCTAGGGTCTTCACCCGACATTTTTGATAAAATTTCACCTGATCGTAGGGTGGGCATTCCCCACCCTACTACTGTTACAAATATAAACATCCATCAGACATGATGAACCTTAAGCATCTGTCTTTTTAGTTGTACTCGTCTTACTCTTAGTCGTTCGTTTAGTGGTAGTTTTCTTCTTAGTAGTAGTTTTACGAGTAGTTTTCTTCTTAGTTGTAGCCTTAGCTGCTAACAACTCCAAAGCCTTTTCTAAGGTAATAGTTTCCACAGTTTCACCTTCAGGTAAACCAGCATTAACCTTACCATGTTTAACATAAATCCCATAAGGACCCTCGTAAACGTTAACCGCTTCTTGATCTTCGGGATGAACCCCTAACTCTTTTAAAGCTTTCTTGGTACGACCACCACCCCGTCCCCGTTTGGGTTGGGCCAATAATTCCAAAGCCCTTTCCAACGTAATAGTTAAGACATCATCCTCTTTTTTAAGCGATCTATAATCTTTACCCTCCTTCCCTTGATCATGAACCACATAAGGGCCAAACCGTCCTAAACTGGCTTTAATTTTTGCCCCGGTTTCAGGATGGGTTCCCAATAAACGGGGTAAGGCCAATAAACCCACAGCCATGTCTAGGGTGACATCGTCTACATTGGTTCCCTTGGGTAAAGAAGCACGTTTTGGCTTTTTATTCTCCTCACTAGCTTCTCCCAACTGTACATAGGGGCCGTAACTGCCAATCAAAATATAAATAGCTTCCCCGTTTTCCGGGTGTAAACCCAACTTTTGAGGTCCCTCGGTTTTCTGTTTCAATAACTTGTTAATTTGTTCGGGATCAAGATCCGATGGGGTTAAGTCAGTGGGGATAGAAGCGGTAATTTTTTCCTCCTCTTGCAAAACTTCCACATAAGGACCAAACTTACCAATTTTCACCGTTGCTTCCAAATTATCCAAATTAATGGCTTTAGCAACCCCTGGATCGATTTGATCGATACCTACCTTAACCTGACTGTCTAACCCTTCTTCCCCCGAATAGAATTTCTTGAGATAGGGAACCCATTGCGCCTCTCCTGTAGCTATTTCATCGAGGGTTTGTTCCATTTTCGAGGTAAATTTAGCATCTACTAGATCAGGAAAATGGGTTTCTAGTAAACTCACCACAGCAAAAGCAGTAAACGTGGGAACTAAGGCTTTACCGCGCATTTGGGCATAACCGCGATCGCGGATAGTACCAATAATACTGGCGTAGGTACTAGGCCGGCCCACCCCTTCCCCTTCCAACATTTTCACCAGGGAAGCTTCTGTGTATCTTGCCGGGGGTTGGGTTTCGTGGCCCAAGACATCTAACTCTTTACAGTCAGGATGATCTCCTTCTTCTAGAGGAGGTAGAATCACCTCTTGGTTTTCAATAGCAGCATCGGGATCGTCGGAACCCTCCACATAAGCCCTGAAAAATCCAGGAAAATCGATCCGTTTCCCCGAAGAACGAAAACCTGCCTCTTCTACATCCAAAAGAACCGTAATTTGGGTTAATTGGGCGTTGGCCATCTGGGAAGCTACAGTTCGTTTCCAGATCAAGTCATAAAGGCCAAATTCTTGACCCGATAGCCCCGTTTCTTGGGGGGTACGGAAGCGTTGACCAGCCGGACGTATGGCTTCGTGTGCTTCTTGGGCTCCTTTGCTCTTGGTGGTATATTGACGGGGTTTGGGGCTTAAATACTGTTTACCATATTTTTCCTCAACACAACTCCTCGCTGCTTTAATGGCTTCATCAGACAGATGAACCGAGTCCGTCCGCATATAGGTGATATAACCTTCTTCGTAGAGTTTCTGGGCGATACGCATGGTATCTCGTGCGGATATACCCAGTTTACGGTTAGATTCTTGTTGCAGGGTGGAAGTGGTAAAAGGAGGATAGGGTTTACGAGTGGTAGCTTTTTCTTCCTTCTTACTAACAGTCCAAGTTTTCCCTTCTAATTTATCTTTGAGGGCGTTGGCCTCTTCTTCGTTGAGAAGCACCACTTTGCGCCCCTGAGCAATTTTTCCTGTGTCGGGGTCAAAATCAGCCCCCGTAGCGACTTTCTTGCCCTCAAGGGTGATTAACTTGGCTTCAAAGGGACTTTTTTCTTTTTCCAGTAGGGCTTTGAGATCCCAATAACCCCCGGATTGGAAGGCCAGGCGTTCCCTCTCCCGTTTTACCAGTAATCTAACGGCCACCGATTGAACCCGTCCGGCGGATAGGCCCCAAGCAATTTTTTTCCAGAGTAAGGGGGAAAGGGTATAACCGTATAAACGGTCTAAAATACGGCGAGTTTCTTGGGCATGGACTAAATTTTCGTCAATATCCCGACAGTTTTTTAGGGATTTTTGGATAGCTTCACGGGTGATCTCATGGAACACCATACGTTTGATGGGAACTTTGGGCTTGAGAAGTTGTAATAAATGCCAACTGATGCTTTCCCCTTCTCGATCTTCGTCAGTGGCTAAGATTAATTCATCTGCGCTTTTCAAGGCTGATTTTAACCCCTGAACCACCTTTTTTTTGCCCTTGGGGATGACATAAATGGGTTCAAAGCTATCTTCTACATTGACCCCTAAATTTGCCCAATCTTTGTCTTTGTAGGAGGCTGGTATTTCACTGGCCGAGGCCGGAAGATCCCGAACATGGCCCATGGATGCCTCCACTTGGTATCCTTTGGGTAAGTAATTTCTAATGGTACGGGCTTTGGTTGGTGATTCAACAATAACAAGGGTTGACATAATCGTTATCAATAATCAAGCAATTTTAGCGTATCTCATCAAGCCTGGGTAATGGACTTATTCCTAGCTTATCAATTACAGAAAAAGGTGATCGAAAATATCTATTGCAAAACATACCCCTTTTTAGGTAACTTACCACAAGGTTTAGCTAAGTTATGCTGAATTTAATGAGAATTTTCTTAACCTATCTTAAGTAAGAAACCCCTGTCCAATGCAAGATTGTTACAGGAGTTTCTTGAAAAAATGGGTTAAACGATTTTTTCTTAATTTTGTTTTAAGGTTTGCAAGTGTTGCAGCAGTACATCAATTTCAGCTTGTAAATGTAAATATTTAACTTGTTGTGTCACTGAATAAGTTTCTCTCACTTTCATCATCTGATTCTCTCCATCTTTGACCCCATAGGTTTGATTATGAGGATTTTTGGTGGTGTTTTTAGAAGAGTCCGAAGATACACGAGAAAGAGTTTGAGTTGTCATTGATGGTATATTAAGTATATTCACTTATGTTTTTTTGCTTTGCGATGTCCAGTATAACCAATCGGGTGCGATCTTGTACAGTCCATCACCCCTGAATTCTGGCATCGTTGGGTTTTATCTACTGTCGTCTATGATACACAGTCATCAATTTTCCTTGAGGGTTATAGACTTCGATGGACTTACCTGTTTGGTTACTGATTGTTTGTAAGCGTTTTTCAAAGGTGGAAAGATGCTTTAAAAGTTCTACCTGAGTTTGTAAATTTCCTTCTGCTTTTGCTTGTAAAGCAATCATCCATAGTTGTTCTAAATAGTTTGATTCTAGTGCAGCTTGGCGAAAGTAATCCACCAGATTTTTACAGAAACTTTCGTGACTAGCCACGACAATGTGTTTCAATGAAACTAACGGAAGAATCTCGAAGTTGATGTCCATGATAAAAGCATTGCCAATTAACCTCTCCAACCTACAGAAAACAGTACTCCAACAAATAGTGAGAGGGACAACAAACCCCTATCGCCTTGTTAGACGAGCCAAGCTAATCTTAGCCGCAGCATCAGGAGAGAGCAATAGTTCGATTAGTCGAAGATTAGAATTAGACCGAGTACAAGTGCGTCAGTGGCGATCGCGATGGTTTGAGGAGAGAGAAAAACTGAGTGCCGCCGAAGAACAACAGGTAACGGAGAAAGCATTAATGGTCTTGATCAAAGGAATTTTAAGCGATCGCCCAAGACCTGGAACAACAAAATCCTTTACGGTCGAACAAGTAGTCCAGATTGTAGAGATCGCTTGTGAAGAATGTGAAAAATCAGACAGACCAGTGAGCCATTGGACACCTTCAGAGTTGGCGGATGAAGCCATAAAAAGAGGAATTGTCGAAAAGATTTCCCCCCGTAGTGTGGGGCGTTTTTTAAAAAGAAGCGACATTACAACCACATCTCGTTCGTTACTGGTTAAATGCCAAAATTGATGATCCCTTAAAATTTAAAAAGCAAGTCAAATATATCTGTGAACTTCATCAAGAAGCTAAAACTTTGTTAGAACAAGGAATTCATTTAATTAGTACAGATGAAATGACAGGGATTCAAGCTCTTGAGAGATTATTTCCGAACAAAAGAATCAAGCCTAAACAAGTAGAAAAAATCGAATTTGAATATGAAAGACACGGAACTTTAAGCTTGATTGCGAACTGGGATGTGGCAAGAGGAAAAGTTGTTAGTCCCTCTATTGGACCGACAAGAACAGAACAAGATTTTTCTGAACATATCCAGAGAACGATTAAGATTGATGAAAAAGCAGAATGGATTTTTATTGTAGATAAACTCAACACTCATAAATCGGAAAGCTTAGTCAAATTAGTAGCAGAAAGCTGTGGAATTACTATTGATTTGGGGAGAAAAGGAAAGGAGGGGATTTTGCAATCTATGGACAGCAGAGCAGATTTTTTATCAGATGAATCTCATCGAATTCGCTTTGTTTATATTCCCAAACATACATCGTGGCTTAATCAAATTGAGTGTTGGTTTTCGATCTTAGTCCGGCGTTTACTCAAAAGAATTACTGTCCGTTCAACTGAAGAACTATCCCAAAAAATTCTCAATTTTATTGATTACTTTAATCAACATTTTGCTAAGCCGTTCGTTTGGAAATTTAAGGGCTTTAAAGATCATAACTGACTGGTGGATTATTTTTGCTAAGCTGCACTAGTCTAATTCTGATTATTTTTTCGGTGATATCATAGTTACATATTGGCTCTTTAGTCTTACACATTGCATCTAACTCTGATGATATTTTATTTAATTCTCTACTTTTATTGAATTTATTTTGAGCTTGAGCTAATTATATTTTATAAGTCGATGTTAAGGGTTGAATTTCATTCCACTTAAAGGTATTTTGAGGGACTTTATTGATATGGAGTGTAGCCATATTCCAATAGTTAACTGCTTGTAACAATTGGTTACTTTTTTCTGATTTCTCAGCTAGTTTAGCATATTTATTAGCTTCCTCATACATTTCTAAGGCTAAATTTTCTTGTTTTTTCCGTTTCTCAATTCTATTTTTCCTGAATATATAGCTCTGTAAAAGAGTACGAGATTCCTGATAAACAGTTGTTTCTATTGGTATGTCTTGTAAGCTTTTTATAGATTTTGTCCAACTATTATATACTAATTCTAAACTGCTTACATTGTTGGCAGTATTTTCTCTATTTTGAGCTAATAATGCCCCTGATTTTGCTTGTTCTAGGCTTTTGAACGCTCGTTTTTCTTTTACTATCCTTTGATTAATTAGTTGGATATTATTTGAGTATTCTTTATATTTCTGATTTTTTACTTCCTCTAAAAATTCATTATTCTGAATTAATTTTATCTGGGCGATCGCCGCCTGAAATTCTTGTTTAAGTGCTTCTAGTTGTGAAAGTGATAAAGGAGATGATTCTGATAAGGATAATGATAATAGTGCTTTGCTTTTTTGATTTATAGCAGATTCGAGTAATAAAATATCGTCTAATTGTTGTTGATATTGATTCTTGAGTTGAGAAGATTCTTGATGATAGTTAGACCAAAAAGGAATGTCGTGTAATAAATTAATGGCTAATTCTAAATTAGTTTTTACTAAAGTTATTTCAGCATCACTAACATTATTTTTTGATAAAATTTCAGTCTGTTCATAAATTTGTTCTGCTTGATTAATTTGTGGACATTCACCAAAAACACAAGGACGAGTTAAACCATAAAAAAGACTAATAGTCGTTATGGTGGCCAAACTGCAACCCATAACTAACAAAGATAATTGATTTGATTTAAATTTTTTTGTAAAAGCAGTTAATCTTGTTGCATCAGGAATACTATTCATTTTTTACCACGCCTCTTAACCCGAATTTCTCACAAAATCTGCGATCGCCAAACACAGAAGCCTTACAGGAAGTGGGTTTGAACAGAGCGGTCGCAGATTTCCCCAACCAACAGTCTGTTGTCAGATTTTAAGTTAAAATCAACCCGAATTAGACAAAGATGAAAAGATAAATCAATCACTCATTTTTCCAAAAAAATTATTAATAAAATCTCTAATAGTACTAGATTGTTAGAATAAAATATGCTATAATTTAATTATTAAAGCAATTTACCTTAAACTGATTTAATGAGTCCCGGTTATCCCCGAACCCCTCGTCAAGTAATCAACTTTAGTAAACAGAAAGGAAAAGAAATAATCGCTAATTTTGATGGGGGACTAATCACTTCAGATGCGGGGATTGTCTGGATAGCTGAGTTGGATAAAAAACTGGGAATTACCGAGAAGTTTGGTAACTGTTTTCAAGATCATCGTCATCAATCTTATGTAGATCATTCCGTTCATGAGTTATTAGCACAAAGGCTTTATGGAATTATTTTAGGCTATGAAGATGTCAATGACCATGATAAATTACGTCACGATCCTGCCCTTAAGATCGCTTTAGAAAAGCTTAATAAACTTGAAGATAAAAAGGGATGGTTAGCTGGAAAAAGTACAATTAATAGATTGGAATATTGTCCTGAGACTATTCTCGACCAAAAAACGAGTCGTTATCATAAAATAGAACCCAACTTTGAAGCCATTGAAAAATCTTTTGTCGAATTTTTTTTAGAGTCTTATAAAAAACCTCCCTTAAGTATTATATTAGATATGGATGTCACGGATGACCAAGTACATGGTAATCAAGAAGGGGCATTTTTTAATAGTTATTATCACGGAGTATGTTATGCTCCTTTATATATTTTCTGTGGGCATCATTTATTAGTTGCTAAACTTCGTTCATCTAATGTAGATCCAGCCGATGGAGCCTTAGACGAATTACAAAGAATTATCGGACTAATTAGAGAAAAATGGTCAGAGACTCATATCCTAGTTAGGGGTGATAGTGCCTATGCCCGTGAAGAAATCTTCTATTTTTGTGAAAATCAGCCTTTAGTTGATTATGTTATAGCTATGGGGACAAATGGCGTTCTTAAGTTACGAGCGGATGATGTAATTGAAAAAGCCAAACATGAATATGAAAAAAACTAGCTCCAATAACTGAATTAATGGATAGTTTATTTCAGAAAAAAGAAGATTTAGAAGAAGTTAAAAAATTAGTACCAATTTCTACTTGGTATCGCTCTATTAGTTATAAAACAGAAAAGTCATGGAGTTGTCAAAGAAGAGTAGTGACAAAAGTTTGTTATGGAAGTGATGGCTTAAAAATGCGCCATGTGGTGACATCTTTGCCCGCTTCAAAAATTCCACCCTCAAAACTTTATACAAAAAAATACTGTCCGAGAGGCGAGATGGAAAATCGGATTAAAGAACAACAATTAGACTTGTTAGCTGATAGAACTTCAACTCAAACATTTCAAAGTAATCAACTAAGATTATGGATACATTCCTGGGCTTATGTTCTCATAAATGCTTTTCGTCAACACTGTTTAAAAAAAACTTCATTGGCTAAAGCAACTGTGGGAAGAATACGTCTAAATCTTCTTAAGTTGGGAGCCAGAATAAAGATTAGTTGTAGAAGAATTATTATCGCTATAGCTAGTGCTTGTCCTTATCAAGATATTTTGTATATTGCTAACAAAAGAATTAAAACTATTCCTAATACTGGATAAGTAGAATAAGTTGTTTTTTAAAAAAGATATCTATCATAAGTTGTTGACTGACTGATACTTTCATTTAGTCTTATTTATAGTGGAGAAAATCAAAAGTTAATATAATTATTCCCTCTTAAACTCAATTTTTGGATAATCAAAGTCAATTTTTTTATTCATCTATATTCAAAATTTCTATTAGTCCTAAAAATTATCATTTTTCATCTCTGGATTGGGCTTTCAAATTAATTTGTGAGAAATCCGGGTTAAGCATTGTCTATCTTGCCTTAATTGTTACTATGAGTGAGGAACAAAATAGTTGAAATATGTTCTCAATAATTAGTAACAACAAGGAGAGAAAATGCTTTATCTTCTCGATTTTCAGGTAGAATACGGTCCGAACATGACTCAAACCGATCTCTTCTCCATTTGGTCAAAAGAAGCAGAAACGGTACTAGAAGCCAAAAAAGCTGGTGTTGTGGTAGATTCATGGAAATGTGTAGGGGAAAGAAGGGTTATTGCTATTGTTAACGTAGATTCTCCCGATATCCTTGATCAAATCCTCTTTACTCTACCTATTATGAAAGCAATGGGACAATATGTTAATGTTAAAGTGACATCCTTACGTCGTTATGAAGACTTTGCTGCCGATGTCAACCAATGGCTAAACGAAGCAAAAAATTAAGGCGAGGTTTGATAGTCAACGATCGCAATATTCCATTCTCCCAGTTGACTGGTTTGAAAGGCCACTTGAGATCCATCCCCTGTAATGGTAGGTTGTCTGACAGAACCGCGAACATTAGCAGTGAGTAGAGTCGATCTTTGTACCCGGCGATCGTAAACCATCACATCTGGTTTACCCCGTTCCGTGGAAACATAAACCAGATAACGTCCATCAAAACTCAACCCAGGTTGATCTTGACTGGAATCTCTACGATTAAGATTAGGTAAAGAAACAAGGCGTTTTTGTTGTAAGTCAAAAAGATAGATATCCCGATGACCTTGACGTTCCGAAGCAAAGGCTAAATAACGACCATCTCCGCTATAGGTTGGGTATTCTTCAGGGGACTTGGTGTTGAGTCCTCCTGTGGGTATTTCTGGGGTGATCAGAAGGGGATGACGACAGCCAGACAAGCCCATCCCTATTAGTAAAATAGGAAAGATAAAAATTGGTAAAACTGTATTTTTTATGGACAACAGCAAACCTATTTTTTCCGTGATAAAGTCTACTGTTCTAGACTATCCCCCCATAGCACAATCCGTCAACATAGATGAAAAGACCAAGATTATAGATTAATATTAAGTTATGTAAACATTTGCTAGTATCTGTGAGTATTTTAACAGCTTATAACAGTCTCCAACCTCCACAAAGACGCAGCTTAGGGTCTTTGCTGGTCATAGGTTTATCATTTTGGATTAGCATTACCAACCTATTGCCTACCTTACCCACCTACATTAGAGAACTTGGGGGAACCCGTTCTCAGATTGGTTTAGTGATGGGTAGTTTTGCCATTGGATTACTTTGTTCTCGTACTTCTTTGGGCTATTTAGCTGACAAAAAAAGCCGTAAATTAGTGCTTTCTATTGGCATTATTGTAGCAGGACTTGCTCCTCTTGGTTATTTATTAATTAACTCGGTTTTTCCTTTAATTGCAGTTCGTGCTATTCATGGGGTAAGTATTGCTGCTTTTACCACAGCTTATAGTGCTTTAGTTGTTGACTTATCCCCCATCAAACAACGAGGGGAATTAATTGGTTATATGAGTTTAGTTAATCCTATTGGTATGAGTATTGGACCGGCTTTAGGTGGTGCTTTAAAAGAATTTTCAGGTTATCCTGCTTTATTTATTACTTCAGCAATTTTCGGATTTTTAGGCTTATCTTTATTATTTTCAATTCCAGAAAAATCCTGTGTTAACCAACCAAAAAATACTTTTTCTCAAGGCAATAGTCGTAATTTTAAGCAGATGTTATCTAGTCATTCTTTAATAATACCTGCTTTAATCTTATTGATGATTGGCTTATTATTTGGGAGTTTGATCACCTTTTTACCTTTATTTCTCGAAGAAACAGACTTAGGATTTAGTGCCGGTTGGTTTTACACAACAGCAGCGATCGCTAGTTTTTCCTCCCGTATTTTTTCAGGACCTGCTTCTGATCGTTATGGACGTGGGCCTTTAATAACAGTTAGTCTTATTTGTTATTTTGTTGCTATGATTTTGTTAACACAGGCAACAGGTGGCAGACAAGTATTATTAGCAGCAATTTTTGAGGGTATTGGTGCAGGAACTTTACTACCGATGATGATTGCTTTAATTTCTGATCGATCTTCTTCCTACGAAAGAGGACGAGTTTACTCTGTTTGTTTAGGGGGTTTTGATCTAGGAATGGCTTTTGCTGGTCCATTAGTAGGAAGCTTAGGAAGTCATTTAAGTTATCAAACTATTTTTACATTTACTGGTAGTCTTGCTTTGGTCGCTTTTGTCTTATTCATTAGTCAATCTAACTATAATTTTCAGACTTCTTTTAGTTTTGCTTTAGGTAAGGAAAAAGATTTATATGCTTTTGATGATTAAACCATTAATAATTAGGGTTTGCTGAATAAAAGCAAAACCCTATTCTTTAAAAGGTTACACCCATATTCGCGATCGCAAAAAAGATCAGCTTTGTCGGCTACAAACCGCTATAATTGGTAGAAACACCTCCCAGTTGTTGGTCAAGAACAAATGTATCGAAAAGAGGAGCAACCTTTACCGCCCCCAGAAAAATTTGAATTACCTTTCGAGGGCAAATTGTCCCCCAATAATCGTTGGGTAATCATGGCAGAGTTGATACCTTGGGATGATTTTGAGGAAGAATATGCTAAACTTTTTTCAGCAGAAAAAGGTGCGCCAGCCAAACTATTTAGAATGGCATTAGGGACATTAATTATTAAGGAAAAATTAGGAACAAGTGATAGAGAAACTATAGAACAGATTAGAGAAAATCCCTATCTACAATACTTTATAGGTTTAAATTGTTATCAACAAGAGCCACCACTGGAATCTTCAATGCTAGTTCATTTTAGGAAAAGAATTGATGGAGAATTGATAAACAAAATCAATAAAAAAATAGTAAAAAGAGAAATAGACAAGAGTGATAAAGAAGTAAAAAAAAAGGATTGTCTCCAAGAAAAAGGAGAAAAAATAAAAAATAAAGGTAAACTAATTTTAGATGCGACTTGTGCGCCAGCAGACATCAAATACCCAACGGATTTAGGCATATTAAATCAAGCCAGAATTGAGACAGAAAGAATAATAGATAATCTTTATAAACCATTAAGAGTAAAATTGAGAAAAAAGCCGAGAACTTCTAGAAAAATTGCTAGAAAGGAATACTTAAAAGTAGCTAAAAAACGAAAAGTATCTTATCAAGAAAGAAGAAAAGCTATCGGGAAACAGTTAAAATACCTTAAGAAAAATTTAGGAAATATAGAAGACTTAATTCAAGCTGGGGCTTCCCTGGAAAATCTGAGTAAAAGACAGAAAAATTGTCTAGAGACTATCAAAAAAGTTTATGAACAACAACAGTCAATGTGGGAGAATAAGACCCAGAGTGTTCCTCAAAGAATTGTAAGTTTAACTCAACGGCATATTCGTCCAATAGTGAGGGGAAAAGCAGGAAAACCAATAGAGTTTGGAGCTAAACTCTCAGTAAGCTGTGTAGATAACTATGTGTTTCTATACAAAATAAGTTGGGAAAACTTCAATGAATCTTGTCATTTAAAAGAACAAGTAGAAAAGTATAAAGAAACGTTTGGCTATTATCCCGAATCCGTCCATGTAGATAAAATTTATCGAACTAGGGAAAACAGAAATTGGTGTAAGGAAAGAGGGATAAGAATCAGTGGTCCGAAGTTAGGAAGACCTCCGAAAAATGTCAGTGAAGAAGAAAAGAAACAAGCCCACTCCGATGAATGCTTCCGTAATGCTATTGAGGGAAAGTTTGGACAAGCTAAACGAAGATTTAGCCTAAATCTCGTGATGACAAAACTCCCTGAAACCTCCATTACATCTATTGCTATTACATTTTTAGTTGTCAATCTTTCTAAACTTCTGAGGCAGTTTTTGTCGCTTTTTTTGTCCTTATTTACTAATAATAGAACAGGGGAACTCATCAAACCGCCTTTCATTAATTTTGATTATACTTTAAACAATTTTTATGTACTAAAACTTATTGATTTATCAGAAAATTCTTGGTCAAAAGTGGCATAAATTTTGGAGAAACTTTTTCAGCAAACCCTAATTATCAATGGATAATTATTAATTATCCATTGATAACTCTAAGTGTTAAGTGATATTAATTAACTGAGCAGAAAAGACTTAAATATAGTAAAATAATGGAGAGATACTAATTTGAGAAATTAAGCCAATGGGACGTAAAGCTAAACTGAAAAAAGAACGAAAATCTAGCCCTAAGAAAGTTGACAATTCTGGGGCTAATTCCGATGAATTCGTTAAACATTTAGAAAGACAAGGTTATTCTCTCAAAAATCCAAAAGTAGCTCCAGATATGCCTGATAAAAAGATTGAACCTCAAGTATAATAGCGATTAATTAACTATGACATCCCCTGATATTTTAACCGTTGACTCTTTAGTGACTCAAATTTATGAAACAGAGGAAAAACTAGCGATCGCTGCTGCTAAAATCGGGGAAAGTTATCTACAAGAAGTCCTAAAAAATCAAAAAGAAGCAACAATTCTCTTAGCAACGGGAAACTCTCAATTAAAGTTTCTAGATCGTGTTATTGCTGATCAAACAATTGATTGGTCACGAATTAATTTATTACATTTGGATGAATATTTAGGTATTGAAGGCAACAACTCAGCTAGTTTTCGTTTTTATCTCCACGAAAAAGTAGAAAAACGAATCAATTCCAAATCATTTAATTACTTAAACGGGGATGCTTTAGAACCCATAGAAGAATGCGATCGTTATACGAAACTACTCCAACAATACCCTATTGATCTGTGTTTGTTGGGGGTTGGACTAAATGGACATTTAGCCTTTAATGAACCACAAGTGGCCAATTTTAATGATACCTATAAGGTAAAAATTGTTAAATTAGACCCACAAACTCGCCAGGTACAAGTCAATCAGGGGCATTTCTCAACCCTTGATCAAGTCCCAAAATATGCTTTAACTTTAACTATTCCTACTATTATGTCGGCAAAAAAAATACTCTGTTTAGCATTAGGAGAAAACAAAGCAGAGATTATTCGACAGACGTTAAAAGGCGAGATTTCGACCCTTTGTCCCGCTTCCATTCTAAGACAACATTCCCATGCTACTTTATTACTAGATAAAAAATCCGCAGCTTTCCTTTAGGGTATCATGATAAACTATTATTATTTAATGATATGAAGTTTCTCGGACTCATTAGGTACACCTAATATCGCTCCTCCGAACTCCGAACTCCGAACTCCTAAAACTAGAAAACTCTGTACCTCACAAGTATGAGAAGTGCTATATGACCACTGATGATAAATCTCAATTAATTGCCATTAATGATGCTTTTTATCGTTCGTTTGAGAAACGAGATATGAAAACAATGAGTCAAGTCTGGTGGCAAGGTTCCAGTTGTACTTGTGTTCATCCTGGGGGCAATGTTCTTAAAGGATGGGATGTTATTCGTTCCTCTTGGGAAACTATCTTTAAGAACACCGATTATTTAGAAATTGACACAGAAATTATCAACATTGATATAGGTCAAGAACTTGCCTATATTGTTCTCATTGAAAAAGTTACACAAGTTAATAAAGGAAGAAGATTAGAAGCAGAATCAATGGCAACAAATAGTTTTAGGAAGATGGCGCAGAAATGGTATTTAGTTCATCATCATGGTAGTCCAATTGTGCGGAGATGAATATGATATAATAGCCTTTGTTGGCAACACCTAGTTAATTGTTTATTTTTGACTTAATCATGGATAATCCTGTCGGCGACGTGATGAACCTCATCAAAAAATATAGACTAAAAAAACCTGACTTTCAGTTTAAAAAGAATCAGGGAAAATGGCAGTGTACTTGTGTCATTACTCTGGAAGACACTCAATTAAGAGAAACAGCATTAGGACAAACCAAAAAGGAAGTAAAAACTCAAACTGCTAGAGCTATTTTACCCATTCTCAAGGAACACTTACAATCATCATAATATAATGTGGTTAAGTGTCAGGGAGATTAGGAAAGTTGGTGATCCAGAATGGGATGATTATATCAACTTTATTGGTTTACAAAACTTGACAGAAATTCGTTCTCTTGATTCTTGGTGTAATCCTTTAATTGATGATAGTTCTTATGCAGAATTATTTTCATCCTGCAATAATTACTCTCTAAATAATCTAGTGCAGCTTGGCGAAAGTAATCCACCAGATTTTTACAGAAACTTTCGTGACTAGCCACGACAATGTGTTTCAATGAAACTAACGGAAGAATCTCGAAGTTGATGTCCATGATAAAAGCATTGCCAATTAACCTCTCCAACCTACAGAAAACAGTACTCCAACAAATAGTGAGAGGGACAACAAACCCCTATCGCCTTGTTAGACGAGCCAAGCTAATCTTAGCCGCAGCATCAGGAGAGAGCAATAGTTCTATTAGTCGAAGATTAGAATTAGACCGAGTACAAGTGCGTCAGTGGCGATCGCGATGGTTTGAGGAGAGAGAAAAACTGAGTGCCGCCGAAGAACAACAGGTAACGGAGAAAGCATTAATGGTCTTGATCAAAGGAATTTTAAGCGATCGCCCAAGACCTGGAACAACAAAATCCTTTACGGTCGAACAAGTAGTCCAGATTGTAGAGATCGCTTGTGAAGAATGTGAAAAATCAGACAGACCAGTGAGCCATTGGACACCTTCAGAGTTGGCGGATGAAGCCATAAAAAGAGGAATTGTCGAAAAGATTTCCCCCCGTAGTGTGGGGCGTTTTTTAAAAAGAAGCGACATTACAACCACATCTCGTTCGTTACTGGTTAAATGCCAAAATTGATGATCCCTTAAAATTTAAAAAGCAAGTCAAATATATCTGTGAACTTCATCAAGAAGCTAAAACTTTGTTAGAACAAGGAATTCATTTAATTAGTACAGACGAAATGACAGGGATTCAAGCTCTTGAGAGATTATTTCCGACCAAAAGAATCAAGCCTAAACAAGTAGAAAAAATCGAATTTGAATATGAAAGACACGGAACTTTAAGCTTGATTGCGAACTGGGATGTGGCAAGAGGAAAAGTTGTTAGTCCCTCTATTGGACCGACAAGAACAGAACAAGATTTTTCTGAACATATCCAGAGAACGATTAAGATTGATGAAAAAGCAGAATGGATTTTTATTGTAGATCAACTCAACACTCATAAATCGGAAAGCTTAGTCAAATTAGTAGCAGAAAGCTGTGGAATTACTATTGATTTGGGGAGAAAAGGAAAGGAGGGAATTTTGCAATCTATGGACAGCAGAGCAGATTTTTTATCAGATGAATCTCATCGAATTCGCTTTGTTTATATTTCCAAACATACATCGTGGCTTAATCAAATTGAGTGTTGGTTTTCGATCTTAGTCAGGCGTTTACTCAAAAGAATTACTGTCCGTTCAACTGAAGAACTATCCCAAAAAATTCTCAATTTTATTGATTACTTTAATCAACATTTTGCTAAGCCGTTCGTTTGGAAATTTAAGGGCTTTAAAGATCATAAGTGACTGGTGGATTATTTTTGCTAAGCTGCACTAGGCACTTATCAAATAAACCCTGGTTATTATTGTTACATTGGTAGTGCTTTTGGAGCTGGGGGAATCAAATCGAGAATTAACAGACATCTACAGATTAATAAACGAAAACACTGGCATCTTGATTATCTTAGACCTTATTTAGGGTTTGCTGAATAAAAGCAAAACCCTATTCTTTAAAAGGTTACACCCATATTCGCGATCGCAAAAAAGATCAGCTTTGTCGGCTACAAACCGCTATAATTGGTAGAAACACCTCCCAGTTGTTGGTCAAGAACAAATGTATCGAAAAGAGGAGCAACCTTTACCGCCCCCAGAAAAATTTGAATTACCTTTCGAGGGCAAATTGTCCCCCAATAATCGTTGGGTAATCATGGCAGAGTTGATACCTTGGGATGATTTTGAGGAAGAATATGCTAAACTTTTTTCAGCAGAAAAAGGTGCGCCAGCCAAACTATTTAGAATGGCATTAGGGACATTAATTATTAAGGAAAAATTAGGAACAAGTGATAGAGAAACTATAGAACAGATTAGAGAAAATCCCTATCTACAATACTTTATAGGTTTAAATTGTTATCAACAAGAGCCACCACTGGAATCTTCAATGCTAGTTCATTTTAGGAAAAGAATTGATGGAGAATTGATAAACAAAATCAATAAAAAAATAGTAAAAAGAGAAATAGACAAGAGTGATAAAGAAGTAAAAAAAAAGGATTGTCTCCAATAAAAAGGAGAAAAAATAAAAAATAAAGGTAAACTAATTTTAGATGCGACTTGTGCGCCAGCAGACATCAAATACCCAACGGATTTAGGCATATTAAATCAAGCCAGAATTGAGACAGAAAGAATAATAGATAATCTTTATAAACCATTAAGAGTAAAATTGAGAAAAAAGCCGAGAACTTCTAGAAAAATTGCTAGAAAGGAATACTTAAAAGTAGCTAAAAAACGAAAAGTATCTTATCAAGAAAGAAGAAAAGCTATCGGGAAACAGTTAAAATACCTTAAGAAAAATTTAGGAAATATAGAAGACTTAATTCAAGCTGGGGCTTCCCTGGAAAATCTGAGTAAAAGACAGAAAAATTGTCTAGAGACTATCAAAAAAGTTTATGAACAACAACAGTCAATGTGGGAGAATAAGACCCAGAGTGTTCCTCAAAGAATTGTAAGTTTAACTCAACGGCATATTCGTCCAATAGTGAGGGGAAAAGCAGGAAAACCAATAGAGTTTGGAGCTAAACTCTCAGTAAGCTGTGTAGATAACTATGTGTTTCTAGACAAAATAAGTTGGGAAAACTTCAATGAATCTTGTCATTTAAAAGAACAAGTAGAAAAGTATAAAGAAACGTTTGGCTATTATCCCGAATCCGTCCATGTAGATAAAATTTATCGAACTAGGGAAAACAGAAATTGGTGTAAGGAAAGAGGGATAAGAATCAGTGGTCCGAAGTTAGGAAGACCTCCGAAAAATGTCAGTGAAGAAGAAAAGAAACAAGCCCACTCCGATGAATGCTTCCGTAATGCTATTGAGGGAAAGTTTGGACAAGCTAAACGAAGATTTAGCCTAAATCTCGTGATGACAAAACTCCCTGAAACCTCCATTACATCTATTGCTATTACATTTTTAGTTGTCAATCTTTCTAAACTTCTGAGGCAGTTTTTGTCGCTTTTTTTGTCCTTATTTACTAATAATAGAACAGGGGAACTCATCAAACCGCCTTTCATTAATTTTGATTATACTTTAAACAATTTTCATGTACTAAAACTTATTGATTTGTCAGAAAATTCTTGGTCAAAAGTGGCATAAATTTTGGAGAAACTTTTTCAGCAAATCCTATTTAATAACTATTGAAATCTTGTACTCAACTCATTTATTTTATTATCAAGTTCAACCTGAGTTAAATATTTTTCTTGATAAATGTGTTATGAACTCTGGTCTTGTGTCCATAAACCTTTGATTTTGTAAAGATGAAAAATCAATATCTCCTGATTTATCAGGAGATGATCAATTACTTGTTAAAGGTTAACCTTAATAGAACTTTGTAGAGATTCTACCAAGGAACGAACCGCAGCCACCATGGCCACCTCGTCATTGAGTTTGTTGATAGCAGAACCCACACCAACCCCTGAAGCACCGGCAGTTATAGCCATTGGTGCGGTGACAGTGGATAGTCCCGAAGCACAGATAACGGGAACAGATACAGCCCGAGAAATGCTATGGGCGGCGGCTAAAGTCGGGGCTGCTTTTTCGATTAGCCCTAAAGTTCCCGAGTGGGTGGGATCACTGCTGGTTCCTCCTTCGGTTTGAATCAAGTTTGCCCCTACTTCCACCAACTTCTCTGCTAATGCTACCTGTTCATCCAAAGGTAGGATGTGGGGAACTGTTACACAAAGAGTAGTATTAGGGAGCAAAGCACGGGTTTTTTGGGTTAATTCCAGGACTTCTGGGGCTTCAAACCGTCTTCCTTGGGCATAAAAAGCGTCAAAGTTACCGATTTCGACTAAATCTGCTCCAGCTTCCACTGCATCGGCTAATAATTGAGCCTCAACCGCAGATACACAAATAGGTAAATCAATCAAGGAACGAACTTGACGGACTAAACTAGGATAGGCCGCAATATCGACAAAAGTTGCTCCTCCTGCTTGTGCTGCTTTTGCGATCGCCGAAACGTTACTAGAATCGAAATTAGTCAAACCACTAATGATTTTCAAGGCCCGACGTTGTTGGAGTGCGTTCTGTAATTCAGGGTGCATCATTATTATCTATTTCAATAGGTTCTGGCACAAATCAATAGCCAACAAAAGTTAAGTTATCTGGGCTATTCATCACTTTATCCTAGTTTAGCTTAATTTTAGGCAAAATTCCCTTATCCTCTAGAGTTCTGGAAAACACAAGCAAAGCAATAAAATTATTATTAAAATTAATAAAATTTTGTCATCATATAATAAATTATTCAAAGAATTCTGTAGATAGAGTTCCCAAATCGATATCTATTCCCCTTTAGAGGTAATTAATTATGAAGGTTAAACAGTTTGATTGTGTCGAAATGAAATGTTTAGGGGGTCAAAAGATTTATGAAGAAATCAAGAATATGGATATTAAAGAAGAATTAAGTTACTGGCAAGAAGCATCACAAGAGTTAGTAAAAATGAAAAATGAAAAATTGAGTAATATCAAATAAACAATTAGGTTGGGTTAAAGTAACTAAACCCAACACTAAACTTATAGAGAAAAAACTAACTAAAAAGTCCTACCATTCCATCCCCACATACTACCTTTCGCATCGGCAAATTCGATATACGTCCGATTTTTGTCAACCCCCAATGTATTTTCAACGACTTGACAAAAATCCTCACTCATGGACTTAGTTTGTTGGGAACTCATGCTACCAACACTTTTAATTTCTAGGTAACAAACGGGGTCAAAACTTCCTGCAAAAGTCATCTTAACATCTGCATCAAAGGAAGTCATAACATAAGATTCAGGTTTACCCAAATGTTGTGCTAGTTTAGCTGATAAGGTTGTTAGCAAAGAGTCAACAACTTTTGATTCTGGCTGAGAAACTGATGTTTTTACTTGGATTAATGGCATGATCGTTTCTATTTTACAGTGATGAAAAATTCTGATTTTGCACGGATAATAATCAATTTATTGACTATTATCCACCATATTGCCATCCGGTACTTTCTAGGTTTAAACCTTTACCTTCTCGGTGAATTCCTGAACCAATCACTTCACCGACGAAAACGGTATGATCTCCTTTTTCAACTGCTCCTACCACTTGACATTCTACATACCCCAAAGAATCTTTAATGATGGGACATCCTGTTTCTTCTCCTTCATAAAATTCCACATCTTCAAATTTATTACCCACACGACTTTGAGGTTTAAAAAATTTAGCTGCTAAATCCTTTTGTCCATCTTCTAGGAAACTTAGAGAGAAAACACCACTTTTTTTGAGCCTTTCGTGGGAACTCGAATCATTTTTAACACAGTTAATAACTAACGGGGGTTTAAAAGAACCTTGCATCACCCAACTGGCAGTAAAACCATTAAGGTTGTCTCCGTCTTTGACTCCACAAATGTAAAGTCCGTGGGGAATTTTTAGCAGCATCGTTTTTTTTGCTTTTTCGTCTAACAACGTAATTTTCCTCCTTAGTTTTTTAGGATTATTTATGGTTATACCTTTGACTTTTAGATAAGAAGTCGTTCAGGCTTTCTCTTATAATATCAAAAAATGAATGCAAGTGGATCGGTGCTCAGAAATTATTAATTGAAAAAATCAAATTGTAGATTCTAAAATTGTAGATTCTAACTGAGCGAATAAGTCTGCTAAAATAGTGTTGGATAAGAGAAAGCCATCAGGATCGCTGAGCATGACTCGGTTTATATCATGCAAATTATTATCCTTTATTTCTGTGATAAACTTATCGTTAATATCTTGAAAATAAACTAATTTTTGTTGATAATAGGGCAAGAGTATTTTATAAATTAATTTTATAATATCTTCTCCAAAAGATGTATATATTTTTGACCAATCTACTCCTTTTTTTAATCGCAAACCTAACATAAATGTTTCCAAGATAATGTCAATTGTGTCTAAATAATCACAATCCAAGGAATAATCTGATTGTTTTAACTTTTCTATCCATTGATAGTAGTCTTTACGAGTTCTTGGCCGAGTAAATCTTTGGTTGTTACTATAACTTGCTGCTCCCATTCCTAAAGCATAATAAGGCTTATTTTCCCAGTAAACAAGGTTATGAAGACATTGATAACCTTGTTGAGCATAATTAGATATTTCGTAATGTTCATATCCTGCTTCGGTTAATATTCTTTGTCCCATCTTATACATAAGCATAGTATTGTCATCATCTGGTAAAGGAAACTTTCCTGGTTTATATTGTTTACCAAAAGCGGTTACTGGTTCTAATACTAAATCATAACAAGAAATATGACTAGGCTGTATTTTAATCGCTTTTTCTAAGGAAGATTTCCAATCTTCTAAAGTTTGGTAAGGAAGACCAGAAATCAAGTCTAAGCTAAAATTTATAATATTAGTTTTATAAATAAAATCAATAGACTGTTCAATATCTTTATAACGATGAAAACGACCAGATTTTTCTAGTAATTTATCATCAAAAGATTGAATACCTAAACTAAAGCGATTGACCCCTAATGTTTTATAGTCAGATAATTGTTCTAAACTAAAAGTCCCAGGGTCTATTTCCATAGATATTTCTGCATCAGCGCAGATGCCGAACTGCTGGTCTAATGTCGCTAAAATTTTATCCAAATAACGGGGAGGTAACAGAGAAGGAGTACCTCCTCCGAAAAAAACTGTTTTTAAAGGTCGATTGTAAGTAGGAGTTATCTTAATTTCTTCACAGAGAAATTGAACATATTCTGAAATTGAACCCGATGTATTAGTATTTGTTTTATCTCCTAAAACAGAGATAGGAAAATCACAATAATAACAACGACGACGACAAAAGGGAATATGAAGATAAGCGGAGACAGGGATGAGAAAGTCCATAGATTCTTAAAAGTTGTCAAATTTTTAGCCACATGACTGAATTTATCAGAGTAAGATGGTCAGCAAGGGATTAAGAATCCATAATAATTGCTTAGATGAGACGGATATAATGGATAAAATAATCTAAATCAGGTAGAAATATATCGTCATTTTTCCCTCTCAACTACCAAAATTATAGGTTAAAATCAAAACTATGATTGATGCCATTATTATTCTCATATTCATCATAGCAGCCGCCGGTGTAGGCTTTGATAGCGTTGATTTGCTTCCTGTGGATGTGCAAAGACAAATCTCGAATATTGACGCTTTACGGTGGTTAGCAGCCGGGTTTACCTCCATTTTGGGGTTAGCCTTTGGCTTAGTCGCCCAAAACACATATCGGCGTTTGGAAACCCGTATTAGTAGCACACCCATTGAAGTTATATTGACACGAGCAGTGGGTTTGGTCATTGGTCTGTTGATTGCCAATCTAATGTTAGCCCCTATTTTTCTGTTGCCTATCCCCAAAGAGGTTGCTTTTATTAAGCCCATGACAGCTATTTTAGGGAGTGTAGTATTTTCCTTTATGGGGGTTAGCTTAGCCGATACCCATGGCCGTACTTTTTTGCGACTAATCAACCCTAACAGCATTGAAACTTTATTGGTGGCGGAAGGTACTTTACAAGCAGCCTCCACTAAGGTTGTGGATACTAGCTGTATTATTGATGGTCGTATCGAACAACTGCTGCATACAGGGTTTATCGAAGGACAAATCTTAATCCCCCAATTTGTGCTACAAGAGTTACAACAGTTAGCCGACGGTAGCAACGATCAAAAAAGAGTCAGGGGACGAAGGGGGTTGGATATTTTAAACAGAATGCAGGATTCTTTCCCGAAACGCATTGTAATTCATTCTGCTGACTACGAAGATATACCCACAGTTGATGCTAAGTTAGTTCATCTTGCTCAAGAAATCAATGGAACCCTTTTAACCAATGACTATAACTTGAGTAAAGTGGCCAACTTACAAAAGGTTACCATTCTCAATGTTAATGATATTGCTCAAGCCATTCGTCCCATTTATTTACCTGGAGATACCATTGACCTCAAAATTCTCAAACTAGGGAAAGAACCCACCCAAGGGGTAGGTTATCTCGAAGATGGAACGATGGTGGTGGTTGAAGAAGGCAAAGAACACATTGGGGAAGAGTTAGGGGTGATTGTCACTTCTGCCTTGCAAACCTCTGCGGGCCGGATGATTTTTGCTAAACCCCAATCTGTGATTGCCTCTTCATAGGGGTAGAGACGTTTTTTCTAAGCGTCTCTACAAAATTAATTCAATAACATTAGCTAAGACATTAATCTTAAGGACATCAGGTAAGACACCCAGTAACTCGATCCCTTGATTGTTACCTAAATCAAGGAAAGTGTTGCCGTTGAGTTCAATTAACTCAAGGGACTGAGGATTAATATCTTTGAGGCGAATTTTATCCCCCAACTCAAAGTCCCAAATGCGATCGCGTCCTTGATTAGCACTAAAGTTAAAGATGTCATTCCCAGAACCACCTCTGAGGTTATCGTCCCCAGCACCACCTCTAAGAATGTCGTCCCCAATACCACCTCTGAGGTCATCGTTACCAGCATTCCCAGTCAAAGTGTCGTTACCATCATTACCTTCAATCAAGTCATCTTCGCTAGTACCATCAAGAATATCTTGACCGTCGGTTCCTGTAATAGTGTTTACTTGTGTAATGGTTCCCTCAACGGGAACAGAAGAATTGGCTGAATTACCAATAAAAACATTATCAATGGCTTGAAATTCGGTGTCAGGATCACTAACTCCCCCTGTGACGAAACGCAGGGCAATATATTCATATCCCGATCCAAAGTCAATACCATAAACTTGTAGTCTTAGGGTATTATCAGTCCCTATATTAACTCCATCAAAACTAATAGTTTGTAAGCCTTGAGTTATGTTATTACTAGCAATAACTTGAGTTAACCCTAAAGCACCAGAATTATCAGCATAAGCCCATTCCTTGACAGTATCTTTACTCCATTTATGTCCACGAGGTTGAATCCAACCTTGTCCAGCATGACTACTAAGGGTTGTGCCAGAATTCCTTGTAAAATCTCCATTAATGGCACTGAAATTGCCATCTTGAACAATACCAGATACCGTTATCTGAGCCGTTGCTGTTGAGGTTTTTTGTCCATCAGTGACAGTATAAGTAAAACTGTCTGTCCCAATAAATCCTTGATCGGGAGTATAAGTAAAAGTGCCATTATTGTTATTAGTAAGAATCCCATTAGAGGTATCAGTGAATTGTGTAAGAGTTAGGGTATCTCCATCAACATCACTATCGTTTTCTAAGACGTTAATAACTGTCGAGTTATGTCGAGTTATTCAGGAAACTTGTGACTACATCATTTGTTGCGATCGGAGCGTCATTAATGGAATTAATAGTTAAATCAACCGTTGCAGTATTACTTGCTCCTTGGAAATCCGAAATAGTATAGGAAAAACTATCCTTTCCGTTAAAGTTACTGTTAGGTGTATAAGTGATAGTCCCATCGCCATTATCCACTTCAGTAAATCAAGTATTTTTTAAGGTTGATCCTCCTCTGAAACTTACAAACCTTCTAAATAAATTAACAAATCTGCCATTTCCTGGGGGTTTGGTTGAAATTTCGGCATAGGTGGTGTTTTGCCGCTAGTCACTTGTTTAATTAAACTAATTTTCGATTTATGTTGTTGTACATGGTGTAAACTGGGGCCGACAATACCATCTGCATTTAACCCATGACAACCAGCACAATTAATCTCAAACATAGCTTGTCCCCTGGTAACGTCTCCTTGAAGGGATAACACTTCACCCATATAAGGATCAGAAATTTGATGGAAATACCAACCGACTACTACCACAATAGCCAGAAAAATTATGCCTAGAAGGCTTAGTATTACTCTTTGGATAGCATCCTTGGGTTGGATTAACTGTTCAGTCACGATGATTTCAGGGGGAATTGTGTTGTCCTTCTCTTTACACTTTGCAATTTTTTGAGAGTAAAAAGTTAGTCCTATCAACTAATGTAACAATTTTCTGGGGATTTTGCTCATAATATTAATTTTTTTTATAAAAACTTGACAAGTAGCCAGTAATGTCCATCACCACAATATGAAGGTAGAGAAAAAAGTTTGTGCCACTCTACCCGCATTTCTCACAAACTGATCAGTAATCAGCTAGAGGTTAGATGTGGCTTATTTTTCAAGCGATCGCTTAAAATGGCACACTGTTATTTTTTACTCGCCCCTCAAATCAAGGTTAAACTCAGACTACATAATGGTTTGAAGTTTAGCGATCGCAGAATTTGTGAGAAATGCGGGTCTAGGATTAAGACAACATTCTCCAGTACCATAGGATAATTATCATTTGTCTCAAAGAGGAGAAACCCCCATGATTGAACCTTTACTTTTAGGGATTGTTTTAGGTCTTATTCCCATTACTTTAGCTGGTTTATTCGTTGCTGCTTATTTACAATATAAGCGTGGCAACCAACTGAACTTAGATTAAGTTAAGTGTGGAAGCAACTTGATGCTAATGCTAAGATAATCTAGTGAAGTACCCCGACTTGCTTCGTGCTTAAGTTGGGGCTTCCAAGTACCACTTAACTGACGAACAGTTTCATTTTTCTCTAGAGTTTTCCGTATCATTGCCCGTTGCCTCCACAGGACAAGTCCCACTTTGCTCTTATACGGCACAATTTATAGTTGTGGTATCTTGAGTTAGATATCTTGGAATTCTTCCCCACATCTGGTTAAACTATAATCTTTGCATCAGCTTTACTTTTTTCATCCTTAAAACGTGACTACTCAAACCCCTTACCTCTCCAATACACCAGAGACTTTACCCAGCAACAACCTTGATAAAAGTCTCGATCGCCAAATGATTGTTATTCTTGACTTTGGTTCTCAATATTCAGAATTAATTGCCCGCCGCATTCGAGAAACCCAAGTTTATTCTGAAGTTTTATCCTATCGCACAACGGTCGAAAAATTACGCCAACTTAACCCCAAAGGAATTATCCTCTCAGGAGGTCCCAACTCAGTATATGACGATCGCGCCCCTCAATGTGATCCTGAGATTTGGCAGTTAGGTATTCCCGTGTTAGGGGTTTGCTACGGAATGCAGTTGATGGTTAAACAACTGGGGGGACAAGTAGAAAAAGCGACAAGGGGAGAGTATGGTAAAGCTTCCCTGTGTATCGATGACCCCACAGACTTATTAACCAATGTAGAAGACGGTTCAACCATGTGGATGAGTCATGGAGACTCTTGTACCCGTCTTCCCGAAGGTTTCTCTATTTTAGCCCATACTGAGAATACTGTATGTGCTGCTATTGCTAACCATGAGAAGAAACTGTTTGGGGTACAATTTCATCCCGAGGTGGTTCACTCGGTGGATGGGATCGCCCTAATTCGTAATTTTGTCTATCATATTTGTGAATGTGAACCCACTTGGACCACAGAAGCTTTTGTGGATGAGACTATACGTGAGATTCGCGCTAAAGTGGGGGATAAAAGGGTATTATTAGCCCTATCTGGTGGTGTGGACTCCTCAACCCTGGCATTTTTGTTACATCAGGCCATTGGGGATAAGTTAACCTGTATGTTTATTGATCAAGGGTTCATGCGTAAAGGGGAACCGGAACGGTTGATGGATATCTTTGATCGACAGTTTCATATTCCCGTAGAATACGTCCACGCGCGCGATCGCTTTTTAAATAAACTCGAAGGGATAACGGACCCAGAGAAAAAACGCCGTCTCATTGGTCATGAGTTTATCCAAGTGTTTGAAGAAGAGTCTAAACGTCTTGGACCTTTTGATTATTTAGCTCAAGGAACCCTTTACCCGGATGTGATCGAGTCTGCTGATACTAATGTAGACCCGAAAACAGGGGAACGGGTTGCCGTTAAGATTAAAAGTCATCATAATGTGGGAGGATTACCCAAGGATCTTCGTTTTAAGTTAGTAGAACCTTTACGGAAGCTATTTAAAGACGAGGTTCGGAAAGTTGGGCGTTCTATTGGTTTACCTGAAGAAATTGTTCGCCGTCATCCTTTTCCTGGGCCTGGTTTAGCTATTCGTATTATCGGGGAAGTGACCTCGGAACGGTTAAATATCCTACGGGACGCTGATTTTGTGGTACGGGACGAAATCGCTAAACAGGGGATGTACCATGATTTTTGGCAAGCTTTTGCTGTTCTTTTACCGGTTCGTAGCGTCGGTGTGATGGGAGATCAACGTACTTATGCTCATCCCATTGTACTGCGTTTAATCACCAGTGAAGACGGGATGACTGCTGACTGGGCTAAAGTTCCTTATGATTTGTTAGAAATCATTTCTAACCGCATTGTAAACGAGGTGAAAGGGGTTAACCGTGTGGTCTATGATATCACCTCTAAACCCCCAGGAACCATTGAATGGGAATAATAGCTAAATACTAAATAGGTATTTTGTAGGGGTTTAGTAATGCTAAACCCCTTATTCCTAATTTTGGCTACGATAGCAATCACAATCATGATATATGAGAACCGATGAGGACATAATAATATTATGTCCCTACAAATATCTCCTTGTAGGGATTTAAAACTGTTAAATCCTACTTCTAATTTTCTCTCAACTGAAACCTGATACCAAATCCGCTTCTTAAACTGCTGTGTTAATCTACGATTGTATTTAATCTTGACAAAGACGAAAATTATTGTACCATTGGACTGTGAGTATTTACAACAGTATTAATTAGGGTTTGCTGAATAAAAGCAAAACCCTATTCTTTAAAAGGTTACACCCATATTCGCGATCGCAAAAAAGATCAGCTTTGTCGGCTACAAACCGCTATAATTGGTAGAAACACCTCCCAGTTGTTGGTCAAGAACAAATGTATCGAAAAGAGGAGCAACCTTTACCGCCCCCAGAAAAATTTGAATTACCTTTCGAGGGCAAATTGTCCCCCAATAATCGTTGGGTAATCATGGCAGAGTTGATACCTTGGGATGATTTTGAGGAAGAATATGCTAAACTTTTTTCAGCAGAAAAAGGTGCGCCAGCCAAACTATTTAGAATGGCATTAGGGACATTAATTATTAAGGAAAAATTAGGAACAAGTGATAGAGAAACTATAGAACAGATTAGAGAAAATCCCTATCTACAATACTTTATAGGTTTAAATTGTTATCAACAAGAGCCACCACTGGAATCTTCAATGCTAGTTCATTTTAGGAAAAGAATTGATGGAGAATTGATAAACAAAATCAATAAAAAAATAGTAAAAAGAGAAATAGACAAGAGTGATAAAGAAGTAAAAAAAAAGGATTGTCTCCAATAAAAAGGAGAAAAAATAAAAAATAAAGGTAAACTAATTTTAGATGCGACTTGTGCGCCAGCAGACATCAAATACCCAACGGATTTAGGCATATTAAATCAAGCCAGAATTGAGACAGAAAGAATAATAGATAATCTTTATAAACCATTAAGAGTAAAATTGAGAAAAAAGCCGAGAACTTCTAGAAAAATTGCTAGAAAGGAATACTTAAAAGTAGCTAAAAAACGAAAAGTATCTTATCAAGAAAGAAGAAAAGCTATCGGGAAACAGTTAAAATACCTTAAGAAAAATTTAGGAAATATAGAAGACTTAATTCAAGCTGGGGCTTCCCTGGAAAATCTGAGTAAAAGACAGAAAAATTGTCTAGAGACTATCAAAAAAGTTTATGAACAACAACAGTCAATGTGGGAGAATAAGACCCAGAGTGTTCCTCAAAGAATTGTAAGTTTAACTCAACCGCATATTCGTCCAATAGTGAGGGGAAAAGCAGGAAAACCAATAGAGTTTGGAGCTAAACTCTCAGTAAGCTGTGTAGATAACTATGTGTTTCTAGACAAAATAAGTTTGGAAAACTTCAATGAATCTTGTCATTTAAAAGAACAAGTAGAAAAGTATAAAAAAACGTTTGGCTATTATTCCGAATCCGTCCATGTAGATAAAATTTATCGAACTAGGGAAAACAGAAATTGGTGTAAGGAAAGAGGGATAAGAATCAGTGGTCCGAAGTTAGGAAGACCTCCGAAAAATGTCAGTGAAGAAGAAAAGAAACAAGCCCACTCCGATGAATGCTTCCGTAATGCTATTGAGGGAAAGTTTGGACAAGCTAAACGAAAATTTAGCCTAAATCTCGTGATAACAAAACTCCCTGAAACCTCCATTACATCTATTGCTATTACATTTTTAGTTGTCAATCTTTCTAAACTTCTGAGGCAGTTTTTGTCGCTTTTTTTGTCCTTATTTACTAATAATAAAACAGGAGAACTCATCAAACCGCCTTTCATTAATTTTGATTATACTTTAAACAATTTTTATGTACTAAAACTTATTGATTTGTCAGAAAATTCTTGGTCAAAAGTGGCATAAATTTTGGAGAAACTTTTTCAGCAAACCCTAATTAATGACTGTGAATCTGATGATCAATTTGCAGTATAATTGTCCTACTCTTTTTTAAAGATATTAATTTTGGCTAGTGATTGGGTTATTAAAAAGAGAAAAGTCGGGTTGTAGCATTAGTCAAAGTTACCTATATCTTGATGATTATTACAAAAGATTACATTCAATTCTATGACGATAGCCTTGATCCCCGATGATTTGGTCGGGAGCAAACTTATTTGCAACATTTTGCAATCTTGAATCCAGACAGTAACCTTGTAATGTAAACTTTTTTGTCAAAAAGCGCATTTTTCCTGTGAAATTATTTATACTAATTGAGACAGCGTTATCGAACAAAGTAGATAAAATTACTGGTTTGCTCTGGAGGAAAATTATGGAATTTGCGCAAAAGACTAGATTGGAAAGACTCGAATCTCTAACATTAGTTAAGAGCTTTTTGGTGTGGAGTTTTACTTTAATCGTTTGTTTATTAGTAGTTGGGTTTCCCCTGGTTGTCTTGATGGCGACTTTTGGGGCCTTAGCATCAATTGTTTTACAATCAGTTTTACCAGTAAGTGCTGTTTTATTGGTGGTTGGTTCTTTGATTGGTGTTAATTTATTAACGGTATTCTTGGGAGCAGCATTATTGACAATTAAAGGAATTCATCCCCAAGATGTTCATTGGTTGAGATGGCTGCACGGCGAAGCAACTCCTTCTCACACTTCTGTTTATGCTGCTTGTCCTTTGACTTGTAATTTGGCCCAATAGGCATCAAGTAGCCATATCTGTTAGATAGTGATTTTTTATTTTATCGACAAGCTAGTGCAGCCCGGTTATGGACCGGGTTTTTTCATGGAACAGAAAATAATTCAGCCCAGTCTAACAAACTGGACTTAAGTAACAGAAGTAATCAAAAGTTAAAAGTATTAATAATGATTATTGTTGCTCAAATAACTTAAAAATGGTTTTTAAAATTTAATTTTGTTAGAATACAGCTATTGTAACCCAAAACAAACCAACTATTATGCTTCAATTCCCTAATGACAATAACACAGTCACGGTCACGCTCAGGAGGTTTAACAGCCCTTCGGGCTCGGAGAAAGGCAGGGGGCAGGAGGCAGGAGGGAAGATTTTTAGTTAAAGTAAAGCCTTTGTGCCTCGCCCAATCGGGTCCCGCGTCCCCCACCAAAATCTTCGATTTGGTGGTCTCCGGTTAGATGTGGGTTAAAATCCCCATCTATACCGGCCTCCTGCTGAGTGCCTTTCAACTCCTGCCTCCTTTTAATAAATAATTAATAGAAATCTCATGGATAAACAAGAGACAATTGAGCAAGGCAGTAAGCTGTTAAGCAGATAAATCGCTGATTGTAACTAACTTCGGGGAGGGAGAATTCTACGGTTTATTTCTTAGTTTGTCAATGGGTTATTGAAATGCCTATTAGCTTTAAAATTATTGAGTAACTATTATAGCACTGTGAAAACTTTTCTCTTATTAGCATCCTTATCAATAACTCAGGTATTAGGGGATATTCTTCTAAGTCGAGGAATGAAGGATTTTGTCGGCTTTGATTTTTCTAGTCCTACTATTATTTTCTACCTCATTACTTATATTTTAACAAATTATTGGATTTTAATGGCATTAGCAATACTGGTAGTTTCTCTAAGTCTCTATCTAACTGCTATCTCTAAATTAGACCTTAGCTATGTCTTACCCATTCACGCCTCTAGCTATGTTTTAAATGGATTATTTGCCTGGGTAATTTTAGGAGAGCAAATCGTCGGAATGCGCTGGTTGAGTACCTTGATTATCTCTTGTGGTGTCTTATTTGTGGGCTTAAGTGACAGTCAAACATCGCAATTTTCTGAAGATTACCCCCGCAGTATTAAGTCTCGTAACTTGCCCCTATTTTTTCTCCCTTTTAGTATAGCAATTTCCAAAACTTGGTTAGCCATTATAATTAGTTCTGTCTGTGATGGAAGTGGAGACTTACTGTTAGCACTGGGGATGAAAAAAATAGGCGAACCGAAAGAAATAACCTTCTCAGAAATCACCAAAACAGTGATAAAAGTAATTACTAATCCGATTATCATCAGTGGTATTACTTGCCAAGGAATTGCCTTTTTTAGTTTTATATCTGTCTTAAGTTGGGCTGATATTAGCTTTGTTCGTCCAGCTACAGCCTTAACCTATATTATCAGTATGTTAGGGGCAAAACTTATCTTAAAAGAAGATATTAGAGAACAAAAACTATGGGGTATTATTCTAATCGGGCTTGGGGTATTTATACATCGTTAGGCTATATTCGATTTTCTGATCTAGAACCGAGGTATACTAAGTATTTATGCTTGTTCGCTATCTTTTAGGAATCTTTATATAAGTTATATTAGCAGTAATAATTATAGATAATATTCCACAACCAAAAAATAAGCTTAATGTGTTAGGAACTAGAAATAGGTGGGGGGTCAAGAGATAGGACTCGTGAAACAAACACTAACTTTTGTCTCTTTTCTAGTGACTTAATGGCTAATCTTCCGCTATAATCATGCTCAGTCAGAATTGTCTATCAAGTAACAATGAATAAAGAAGACCTCGTCAACATGATTGCGGCTAAGACTCGTCTTACCAAAAAAGAAACGATTCACATCCTTGATTCACTCACAGAGACCATTATGGAAACAGTTGCCTCTGGAGATAAAGTGGTTTTAGTTGGTTTTGGAACTTTCGGTGCGATTTGTTGATGTAGAAAGTGACCTGAAATCCCATAAACAAGAGGATTTGAGGGAAGCGTGTACATCGTTAGGGAATGAGTGAACAACTTAGAACCTAATAACTGTTGTTTAGTCCACTATCAGGTTGTGGCACTCGGAATCAAGGGAAGTAAAATAACTGACCTAAGAGTGAAGACATCACCCCCAGTTTATGAATTAGTAACTCATGGATTGAAGCGGGGAGAAACGGGGATAATTTTTGAACCAAACAAAGAGACACCTCTAGTCAACTGGTTATGGTTAGCGAACAGCGAACCGTCTTAACCTTCGTCACCAAATAGTAGCAAACGTTGGTTGATATGCTGCGTTCAAAATGAACATAACGAAAGATAGGAGTATCGAAAGGCTACCTATAGAGATTCCCGAAAGTAGTTCGGAGGATAGACAGGGTAAGAGGAATCAAGCCCTTAATGAACCTAACACCAGATCACCCTAAACAACGGAACAAATTAACCCCATGATTTCTCTCACCCATTGGTCGAAACGGTGAGCAGCAACAAACTTAAGCCCATGAATCATGGCGGTGGGAATCGGTAAGAAGCAAAGGCTCAACTGTAATGGTTGTAGATAAGCTGACATACCAGATGGTCAATCAGAAGAAATGGTCTTTAGTCGTAATGAACACAGCCAACGCTAGTTTAAACACTCAGAAGGCATGGAATACTATCAACTGGGCAAAAGTCCAGAGGAAAGTGTTTAAGTTACAAACAAGAATATTTCGAGCAGTCCAATCTGGACAAAAGGCAAAAGCACGAAAACTGCAACAACTACTCTTAAAGTCCCACTCGGCAAAGCTCTTAGCTCTACGCCAAACTCTCCAAGATGGTCAAACCAATAACAGTTCGGTGCATGACAAAAAAGTTATTTTTAATGACCAACTCATGGCACTGGTTAACTCTCTGACTCTCAAAAGAGACAAAACTAAGTCACATCACAGCCTAAGCACGGTTAAATCACCAAGGGATCAGAAATTCTTTTTCAGAATCAAAATTCTGAGAGATAAAGCTATGCAAACCTTGCTTAAATTAGCCCTAGAACCCTATTGGGAAGGTCGGTTTAGAGGAGAATTCTCTGGTTTTAGTCTCCGTCAATCGAGCCATGATGCTATTGAAAAGGTGTTTCAAGGGGTCGCACCCGGTCCCAAATACGTCTTCAAAGGCAAAATTGTGAACTGTTTTGACCAGATTAACCAGGGTTACCTAGTATCTCAACTAGATTGTCCCAAAACCATTAAACTATGGTTAAAAGCAGGAATTATTGACGATGGTTTATCCCCTTTCTTGGTTAATATTGCCTTAGAGGGAATGAGCAAAGAGGCGATCTCTTCTGGTTATGATTATCTTACTTTTGGGGGAAGCAAACAAGAAAGTGAGCCACCTATTCTGATCAGATATATGGATAATTTCGTTATCTTGCATCAGAAAAAAGAAGTCATTGTCAAGTGTCAAACATTGATTCGCCAATGGCTTAAAAAGAAAGGGTTTCGACTGTCATCAGAGACCACCAGAATCTCTAATACTCTGTATGATCTTGAAATTGATGGCAAGCAAGAAAAAGCAGGATTTGACTTTATCGGGTTTAACATCAGACAGTATCCGAGAGGAAAACACCACAGCCCCAAAAATGGCTTGGGAGAATGTTTACCGTATCAAACCCTGATTAAACCCAGTCAGAAATCAATTCAAGCTCACTATCAAGAGATAGTTAAAGTAGTTAATAACTACAAACACGCTCCCCAAAGGGAATTGATACGGCAATTAAACCCAATTATTCAACAATGGAGCGATTACTATAGCAGAGTGTCTAGTTATGGGGTTTTCTCCAAACTAGATCAGATGATAGCAAGCAAACTCAGAGCATGGATAAAAACCAGAACTGGAGGCACCGGAAAGACAGAAATGTCACTTTATTTCCGAGACGGTGTTAATGCTTCGAAGACTTTCCAAACAAAAGAGGGATATTACTTAGTTACTCATCGTCAAGTGGGACGAAAAAAATATGTTGATCTTGCCTAAGTTTAGGAGATTGTACCCATGACAAGGGACTGGTTACCGAGAGCCGTGTGCAATGAAAATTGCACGCACGGTTCGGAAAGGGAGGGGTGATAGGTGACTATCATTTCGACCCAAACAACCCAGAGACAGAAAGGAACGCAAAGGGATGAATCCTCAAACAGGAGTCCCCATGACTATTCCTGCAACCACTGTTCCCGCATTCTCGGCCGGAAAACTCTTTAAAGAAAAGGTTGCTGAGTCCTTATAGCCCAACTTTAACTTTCAAATTCCCCAATTTAACAAGATTGGGGAATTCTTTTTGAGATCCTCACCCACTCTGAAAGGCGGATGAGGATCTCAAAATATTTGAGTTTTTTTACCTATACTTGGATTTTCCTATCTTTACTTCATTATTCTGTTGAATATAGTTCTTAGTTAATCTTGACTATTGATACTTTTTCCCTTAGACTGTTTCAGTGAAAACTATGACTGTTTTTAAAGTTTTATTTCAATTTTTTTATTCGCCCCTTTGATTCCTATTTTTAATTAACAGCTAAGTAAGTAGTAGGCTCTAACTCTTACTTGTTGCCTGTTCCCTGTTCCCTATTCCCTTCTTTGACAGATAACTTTAAATTTGTCGAACCACTTATATAAAATACAAAATACTTATAATGTCTAATTTTATTTGGACCGAAAACAATGATGGGTTTTGGGACTTAGCTTCTAATTGGCAGGATAACCTAAAACCAGGGGCAACAAGTTCTCAAGATGATGTTTTGATAGACATTGCAGAAAGTGAAATTATAGCGACTCATCGCTCAGGTACAACAGAAATTAATAACCTAATTGCCACAGATAAAGTTGTCTTGAGTGGTGGAAATTTGGTCTTAAATGGCTCAAATAGTTCGCTGTTGCTTTTTGACTTGACTGCGGGAACTTTGACTCAACGAAGCAATCTTATCGTCACAGATTTTAACTAGAATGGAGGAATTTTAACAGGAGGTGGAACAACTACTATTCAGGGAGATTTCAACTTATCCAACACCACAAAAGATATCACAGGTCAAACCATTATTACTCAAGGAGAAACCAATTGGGATAGTGGCACAATTAGGATTTACGGCAGTCAATCCCAATGGACAAATACAGGGACATTTAATATTATTGGAGCGCGCTTCATAGATAACTTCAATCCTGTCTTAATCTTTGACAACCAAGGAACAATAAATAAAACAGATACAGGGACAGCAACCTTAGAAGCAACAATCAATAATAATGGTTTAATAAATGTAGAATCAGGAATCTTATATATAACAGGAAGTAGTAACCATACAGGAGACTTTACCATAGCGGAGAATGCCAGACTACAAGTAACAGGAAATCACAACTTTGATGCAACATCTAATATAATGGGTGTGGGAGATTTCCGAGTAGTAGGAAATACAACAAATCTCGATGGGAACTTGGACATTGGAGGTGATATAACAGTAAGTGGTGGCACACTGAATGTTAATCAATCCATTACCAGTAACCAACTAATTACCAGTGGTGGAACCCTCAATATTAATGCAGAAGTAAATAGTGATATTCTGACTCAAACCAGTGGCACAACGAATATAAACGTCATTGAAGATTTCACAGACGTAGCAATTTCAGGAGGAACATTTAACAGTAAAGAAGAAACAACAATAACCGATTTAGATTGGACAGGAGGAATTATAAGTGGAAGAGGAAAACTAACAATAACCGATTAATTTAATCTAACAAATACCACCAAAGGACTAACAGGAATAGACATAGAAACCCAAGGGGTAACAAATTGGGATAGTGGCACAATACAGATTTATACAAATCAATCCCAATGGACAAATACAGGGACATTTAATATTATTGGAGCGCGCTTCATAGATAACTTCAATCCTGTCTTAATCTTTGACAACCAAGGAACAATAAATAAAACAGATACAGGGACAGCAACCTTAGAAGCAACAGTCAATAATAATGGTTTAATAAATGTAGAATCAGGAATCTTATATATAACAGGAAATAGTAACCATACAGGAGACTTTACCATAGCGGAGAATGCCAGACTACAAGTAACAGGAAATCACAACTTTGATGCAACATCTAATATAATGGGTGTGGGAGATTTCCGAGTAGTAGGAAATACAACAAATCTCGATGGGAACTTGGACATTGGAGGTGATATAACAGTAAGTGGTGGCACACTGAATGTTAATCAATCCATTACCAGTAACCAACTAATTACCAGTGGTGGAACCCTCAATATTAATGCAGAAGTAAATAGTGATATTCTGACTCAAACCAGTGGCACAACGAATATAAACGTCATTGAAGATTTCACAGACGTAGCAATTTCAGGAGGAACATTTAACAGTAAAGAAGAAACAACAATAACCGATTTAGATTGGACAGGAGGAATTATAAGTGGAAGAGGAAAACTAACAATAACCGATTAATTTAATCTAACAAATACCACCAAAGGACTAACAGGAATAGACATAGAAACCCAAGGGGTAACAAATTGGGATAGTGGCACAATACAGATTTATACAAATCAATCCCAATGGACAAACACAGGAACATTTAATATTATTGGAGCGCGCTTCATAGATAACTTCAATCCTGTCTTAATCTTTGACAACCAAGGAACAATAAATAAAACAGATACAGGGACAGCAACCTTAGAAGCAACAGTCAATAATAATGGTTTAATAAATATTGATGAAGGAATATTCTATATAACAGGAAATAGTAACCATACAGGAGACTTTACCATAGCGGAGAATGCCAGACTACAAGTAACAGGAAATCACAACTTTGAAAATTCTTCTCGCATCAATGGTTATGGTGATGTAACCGTTGTGGGAGGAACAACAAATCTCAATGGAGAAGTAAACATTGGGGGAATTTTACGCACCAATGGTGGAACTCTTAATATCAATAATAATATAACCGTCGAGCAACTTGTAAGTGCTGGAGGTACAGTTAATGTCAATTATGACCAAGACTTTGCCAACTTAACTATCTCAGGAGGAACTTTTGAAGCTATTGAACCTTTGGCAGTTACTGATTTAGTCTGGCAAGGAGGAACATTACGTGATACGGATATTACAGCATCAGAAAGTCTTATTCTTAATGGCACAACTAAAGATATTAATAACTCTATTATTGATAACCAAGGACTGGCAACCTGGACAAGTGGAACCATTCGCACCTTCACAAATGGTAGTTGGTTTAATCGCCAAAATGCAGAATTAGACATTGCAGGGGATCTTTTCCTCGATTACCGTAGTTGTACAGTTATGGTGATGGAAAATGCCGGCCTACTAAGAAAGTCCGCAGGTATAGGGACAAGTACATTAGAAATAACCCTCAGTAACCAAGGTGAAATTTCCATAGAAAGTGGCACACTATACTTTACAGCTGGTTTTGCCCAATCCCAAGGGGTGACAGAATTAGATGGTGGTAATCTGCGAGTCGCAGGAAACTTTGAACCCAGATTCCGCACTTCAAAAAGTAGCATTAAATACTACAAGCCTGGGGTTAATAATTAAGTATAATTGCTTAAGCTCTTGAAGACAAAAAAGTGGGATAATTGCTTAAGTTGTTTCCTCTGTAAAAAAAGAGCGAAAAATGTCTTATTTAGAAGAAATACAAGTTAAAAATTTAGACCATTTAGGGATAGTAGCTGGTTTAATTGATGAAATAGGAATAGTCAAAATAATTAATAATAAATTAGGAATAGATGTTAGAGAAAAAATCTCAGCAGGTACAGTAGTTAAGTCTATTTTAATCAATGGACTAGGATTTGTTTCAAGACCTCTATATTTATTCAGTCAGTTTTTTCAAGATAAAGCCATTGAGAAATTGTTAGGAGAAAGAATTAAACCTGATTACCTTAATGATGATAAAATTGGGAGAGTAATGGATGAATTATATAAATATGGACTAAATGATATTTTTATTGAAGTAGTTTTAGAAGTAATTAAAAAATTTAAAATAGACCTTAAATACTCCCATTTAGATTCCACATCATTTCATTTAGATGGAGAATATAAAAGGGAAGAAGATAAAGAGAAACAGGAAGAAGAAAAAATTATTAAAGAAAGACCAATTTTTATTAAGAAAGGATATTCTCGGGATCATAGACCAGACTTAAAACAATGTGTCTTGGATTTAATAACAAGCCAAGATGGAGATATTCCATTATTTGTGAGAGTAGGAGATGGAAATGAATCTGATAAAGCTGTATTTGGAAAAGTTTTAGTAGAATTCAAAAAGCAAATAAAGTTTGATAGTATCATGGTTTGTGATAGTGCTTTATATGGTCAAGAAAATCTCCAACTAATCCAACATTTAAAATAGATAACGAGAGTTCCAATGACCATAAAAAAAGCAAAAGAATTAGTGCAAAATATAGAGGTGGAAGAAGTAAAAGATGAAGATAAAGAAAAAAGAAGTGACCTAAATTTAGAAAGTTATACCTGGAAAGAAGAAATTGTTACTTATGGTGGAATCAAGCAAACTTGGTTAATAGTCTTGAGTGAAAAAAGACAGAAAAGTGATTTGGAAAAACTAGAAAAACAACTTTCCCAAGAAGAGAAGAAATCCCAAAAATTTCTTAAAGAAATACAATCTGAAGAATTTGAACATCCTCAAGCTGCTCGATATAAATTAAAAGCTATTAATAAAAAATTGAGATTGTTGGAAATAAAAGAAGTTGAACTGATTGAAACTTACTCGAAAAAAAAGGAAAAGATTTATAAAATGATTAGTCTGATCATCAAAAAAGATGAAGAGATAAGTAGAAAGACTAAAGAAGCAGGAAAATTTATTTTAGCAACTAACTTAGTAGAGGAAAATAAATTAGAAGCTAGTGAAATTCTGATAACTTATAAAAACCAGCAATCTACGGAAAGAGGATTTCGATTTTTGAAAGATCCCTTATTTTTTACTGATAGTTTCTTCGTTGAAAAACCAGAAAGAATAGAAACAATGTTATTTTTAATGTCTTTGTGTTTGTTGATTTATAACTTGGGGCAAAGAGAATTAAGAAATTGTTTAAAAAGAGTCAAAAAAGGAATAAATAATCAAGTAGGGAAAGTAACATTGCGTCCGACTTTGAGGTGGATATTTCAATGTTTTCAAGGTATTCATTATGTGATTTTAAACGGAGTTAAACAAATTGTCAATTTAACAGAAGAAAGGCGTTTTATATTGAGTTTATTACCTGCATCTCGTCAAAGATATTATCTATAAATTGAATTGGATAAAGCAAAAATAATAAAAGAATAAGAGTCTAATGATATCAAATGAGAAGAGGAAACTCTCCTTTGTTTGTGCTGAGTCTTGCTAAGTTTTCAATGAGTATAAATCTTCTTAATTTGATTATTTTTCCTAAAAATTTAATGAAAAGAGAAATATTCTTGCCCAGGTATGATTTTCGGACTTTTTAAAACTATGTATTTTTTAATACTACATTTTGAAGTGCGGAATCTGGGTTTGAACTTCAAGGTGGTAGTATCGATGGTAACGGGACAATTCGGGGTAATTTAATCTCAGCAGGAACCCTCAACCCCGGTATCGATGGGGCAGGTTTACTCGTCCTCAATGATGGCATAATTCAAACCAACAATAGTCGTGTCAATATTGAAATAGGAGGTTTAACTGCCGGGGCAGAATTCGATCGCATCGAAATTCTGGGTTCAGCGGCCCTTAATGGTGTAGTTAATATCAGTTTAATTGACAACTTCTTCCCCATTTTAGGAGATAGCTTTGAAATTATTACTTTCCCTGGTGCATCGGGAGATTTGACCTTTACAGGTTTAGAATTGGGTAACGGTTTGAAATTCGATGTTATCGAAAATAGTGATAGTATCACTCTAGTGCAGCTTGGCGAAAGTAATCCACCAGATTTTTACAGAAACTTTCGTGACTAGCCACGACAATGTGTTTCAATGAAACTAACGGAAGAATCTCGAAGTTGATGTCCATGATAAAAGCATTGCCAATTAACCTCTCCAACCTACAGAAAACAGTACTCCAACAAATAGTGAGAGGGACAACAAACCCCTATCGCCTTGTTAGACGAGCCAAGCTAATCTTAGCCGCAGCATCAGGAGAGAGCAATAGTTCGATTAGTCGAAGATTAGAATTAGACCGAGTACAAGTGCGTCAGTGGCGATCGCGATGGTTTGAGGAGAGAGAAAAACTGAGTGCCGCCGAAGAACAACAGGTAACGGAGAAAGCATTAATGGTCTTGATCAAAGGAATTTTAAGCGATCGCCCAAGACCTGGAACAACAAAATCCTTTACGGTCGAACAAGTAGTCCAGATTGTAGCGATCGCTTGTGAAGAATGTGAAAAATCAGACAGACCAGTGAGCCATTGGACACCTTCAGAGTTGGCGGATGAAGCCATAAAAAGAGGAATTGTCGAAAAGATTTCCCCCCGTAGTGTGGGGCGTTTTTTAAAAAGAAGCGACATTACAACCACATCTCGTTCGTTACTGGTTAAATGCCAAAATTGATGATCCCTTAAAATTTAAAAAGCAAGTCAAATATATCTGTGAACTTCATCAAGAAGCTAAAACTTTGTTAGAACAAGGAATTCATTTAATTAGTACAGATAAAATGACAGGGATTCAAGCTCTTGAGAGATTATTTCCGAACAAAAGAATCAAGCCTAAACAAGTAGAAAAAATCGAATTTGAATATGAAAGACACGGAACTTTAAGCTTGATTGCGAACTGGGATGTGGCAAGAGGAAAAGTTGTTAGTCCCTCTATTGGACCGACAAGAACAGAACAAGATTTTTCTGAACATATCCAGAGAGTGATTAAGATTGATGAAAAAGCAGAATGGATTTTTATTGTAGATAAACTCAACACTCATAAATCGGAAAGCTTAGTCAAATTAGTAGCAGAAAGCTGTGGAATTACTATTGATTTGGGGAGAAAGGGAAAGGAGGGGATTTTGCAATCTATGGACAGCAGAGCAGATTTTTTATCAGATGAATCTCATCGAATTCGCTTTGTTTATATTCCCAAACATACATTGTGGCTTAATCAAATTGAGTGTTGGTTTTCGATCTTAGTCAGGCGTTTACTCAAAAGAATTACTGTCCGTTCAACTGAAGAACTATCCCAAAAAATTCTCAATTTTATTGATTACTTTAATCAACATTTTGCTAAGCCGTTCGTTTGGAAATTTAAGGGCTTTAAAGATCATAAGTGACTGGTGGATTATTTTTGCTAAGCTGCACTAGGTAATTGGAGTAATGAAGAAGGAGACATTACCATTGACTCAAACTCTAGCCTAGTTATCAGTGATAGCTTTAATACTCTCAGACTAGGAAACATTGATAATAGTCGAGGGGGTAACGTTTCCATTCAAAACTATAGCTGGGATAACAGTAATAGTAGTTATACCTTTAACAACAGTACCGGCCCCTGGACTTTCAACGGAGGGACAATTACAGGGGGTACTTTAATTGCAGAAGAAGGTAACTTTATTGTTGGCACTGGCAATAATGTCTTAGATGGAGTAAGCGTTGACGGAAACCTCAATCTTAATACCCTTGATAACGCCAGACTTACCCTAACCAACGGTTCAACCTTCATTTTGGACTTTGGATAAAAAACAATTGTTAGCGTAAATCTTACGCTAAACATATCTCCGGAGCTAAAATAGAGAATTAAGGTGATTTTAAAAACTCTCTTTCCATCTTTTTAGGGGATTTTAAATATTAAATAGCTTCATTCAGTTTCGGTTCCAATATAGATATCTAAGTAGCTTTCAGTTAGAGATTGAATGACTCGTTCTAATTCATCAATGAGATTTCTTCTAGTGAGTTTTTCTACAGCATCAATATGAGCAGAACTTCCGGCTCGTCCTAAATATTTATATTTGGTTTTTTTCTCATTATTAGTGGCCATAGGAAAAATTGATTCAGCAGCCTGTAGTTTATAATACCAGTAGATTGTTCCCTTTCCATTAACCTGATAACGAATAATATGACAATTAGCTGGTGCTACTTCCCCTTCCCGTTCAATTTTCTTTATTTTCTGTTTAAGAGAGCGAATTAGACTCTTAATTTGTTTGGCTCTCAGGTGGACATCTTGACTGGTCTTAAGTTCGGAATGTGATGACATTAGCCTTAACTGTAACAAACAACCTTTTTTGATGTTAGCGTATATATTACGCTAATTTATAAGGTAATAAATTTTAAAAATGACCAAAAATGAAACGGCTACGTCTGTCGAGGAATTCCTGGTGTGGAGGTCTAACCTCTTCCAAGGACTAAAAGCTAGAAAAGAAACTATTATAGAATTACTCGATGCCCTCTCCAGTAACCAACAAGCTCACTCAGTCGTTGAATTGTCTCTCAATCCTTTATTTAGAAGAGATTATAACAGTTTATATAGAGGAATTCAAGAGTTTTACCCACTCAAACTGACCCTAATTATGAACAGAGAATTGAGACTTTATTTTCAGCGGTATCGAGAACAATTCCTCCCACTTCAAAACATTATAACTTATTTGGTATTGACACAACTCCCTGTCCACGACCGTTTGCCGAAACGTTAGCGGATAAAACCTTTATTCATTACCTCAATCCAATTAAGGGAAATAAACCCATTAATATTGGACATTGTTATTCCGTTGTCTGCGCTTTACCTGACCAAATAGACACAGAAAAAGTCCCTTGGGCTGTCCCCTTATCAGGAGAGCTAGTCCCCTCTAAACATAAAGGAGTAAATCAAGGCAATCAACAACTAAAAAAAATCTGGCAAAGTTCTTTATTTTCTGATAAATTATCTGTCTTAGTGGCTGATAGTGACTACAGTCAAAAGGATTTTATTGGGGAACAAGTTAAGCATGAAGAGGTAGTTACTATTACAAGAGTTAGAAGTGACCGAGTTTTTTATCGTCAATTTATTCGGGACCCAAATCAAGCCAAAACTTCGGGACATCCCCGTTGGTATGGGGATAAATTTGACCTTAAAGATGACCAAACTTGGACTGAACCTGATGAAGTTCATCATGTTCCCTTTACAACGAAAAAAGGTCGTCAATTAACAGTGACTATTTCGGGATGGAAACAGATGTTAATGAGAGGAACTAAAAACTATAAAATGAACAATCACCCCTTTACTTTACTCCAGATTGTTGTCAGAGCTCAAGAAAGAAATAGTATTTGGAAACCTATGTGGCTTATTGTTATTGGTTCTCGGCGCGATGAGTTAAGTTTAGTTGATTGTTATCAGTGTTATCGACAACGTTATGACATGGAACATCTTTTTCGATTTGGTAAACAAAGATTATTGATGACATCTTATTTAACTCCCGATGTACATCATGAAGAAAATTGGTTTAAACTAACACTTCTTTCTTATGTAAATTTGTGGGCTGCCAGAAAATTAGCTGTGGTTTTACCCCGTGATTGGGAACAGTATTTGAAGACTAATAAATCCATCAAAATCACCCCTAGTCTAGTTCAAAGAGACTTTTCAAGAATAATTACGACCTTGGGGACTTTTGCCAAATTTCCCAAACGTCGAGGTTTTTCTTCCGGACGTATTAAAGGTTACAAAAAAGCCCCACGAACTCGTCATGATGTTATCAAGAAAGGGAGCAAAAAATCAACTGAAAACTTAAAAGCTCCTTAGTTTTCCTCAGAATCTATAGATTAGCCCTATTTGTCAGCAAATTTTATTGACTGATACAGAGCCGATATTTTGGGATTTTAGTTTAGCGTAAAATATACGCTAACAAACTTTTTTTGTCCAAAGTCCAATTCATTGGTAACGCCAATTTGGGTGACGGTGCAATTCTCAACATTGCCACCAATCAAACCATTAATAACTCTGTAATTGACTTAGGAGGTCCAGGGGCAAGATTTGAAGTTAGTGGTGACAACAATGTTATTCTCGGTGCCGGTTCTCAACTTATCCTTGGTAACTCCGACACCAGCATTAGTAGTGATGTTACAGTCAACGGTAACGATAACTTCATTAACCAAGGTACAATTATCGCCGATGGTAGTAACGGTAATCCTAATCGTTCCATTGATGTAGCCGTTTTCGATAACCAAGGAATTATTCAAGTTGCCAATGGTTCAATCCTCAATATACTAGGTAACTGGAGCAATACAGAGGGAAGTATCGACATAGATAAAGACTCCACCCTAATTGTTAGTAATAGCTTCAATACCATTGACTTAGGAGACATAGATAATAGTGCCGGAGGAAGATTCAGCCTAGAAAACTTTAACTGGGATAACAGTAATAGTAGTTATACCTGGAATAACAGCACAGGAGATTGGGAATTCAACGGAGGGACGATTACAGGAGGAAACCTGATCTTTAGCGAAGGTAGCTGTTTAGTCTTTGGTAATGGCAATAATGTTCTTAATGATGTGGATGTTGATGGTAATCTCAATCTTAATAGTCTCAATGGGGCAAGACTGAGACTTACCAATGGTTCTAGCTTTACCGGCAACGCCAATTTAGGGGACAATGCAATTCTCAGTATCGAAAGTGATCAAACCCTCAACGATTCTGAAATTAACCTTTCAGGAAGTGGTGCAACCTTCGGGGTGAGTGGTGATGCTAACCTTATTTTAGGGAGCAATTCCCGTTTAGTCTTAGGAGAAGCTAATACATCTATTAGCAGTGATGTAGAAGTGGATGGGGATGGTAATGTCATTAACCAAGGAACAATCGTTGCCGATGGACCAGGCGATCGCACTATTGATGTGGATGTATTCAATAACGAAGGGGTGATTCAAGTTGCTAATGGTTCAATTGATTTAGGGGATATAGATAATAGTGTCGGTGGTAAAGTTTCCCTACGAAATTACAATTGGGATAATAGCAATAGCAACTATACTTTCAATAACAATACAGGTAGCTGGGAGTTCAACGGGGGAACGGTTACAGGAGGTTCCCTTACCTTTGAGGATGACACTCAATTAGTGATCGGTAGTGGTAATAATGTTTTAGACGATGTGGATGTTGATGGTAATCTCAATCTTAACAGTGTCAACGGAGCAAGACTTAGCCTAACCAACGGTTCTACCTTTACCGGAAATGCCAATCTAGGGGAAAATGCCATTCTGAGCATCGACAGCGACCAAACCATCGATAATACAATCATTAGGTTAGAACAACCCGGGGCTAAGTTTGATGTTAGTGGGGATGGCAATGTCATCATTGGAGCCAATTCCAGAGTAAGTTTGCTAAATGTAAATACCTCTATTAGCAGTGACATTGATGTGGATGGAGACAGCAATATCGTTAACCAGGGCTTAATTGTTGCCGATGGACCAGGCGATCGCAGCATTGATGTGGATGTCTTTAATAACGAAGGGGTGATTCAAGTTGCCAATGGTTCTATCCTCAATGTTCTCGGAGATTGGAGTAATACAGGAGGCACTATTGATATTGATGCTACTTCAACCCTGCAACTCAATAATAGTTTTAATACCGATGATTTAGGGGATATAGATAATAGTGTCGGTGGTAAAGTTCCCCTAAGAAATTACAATTGGGATAATAGCGATCGCAACTACACTTTCAATAACAATACAGGTAGCTGGGAGTTCAACGGGGGAACGGTTACAGGAGGTTCCCTTACCTTTGAGGATGACACTCAATTAGTGATCGGCAGTGGTAATAATGTTTTAGACGACGTAGATGTTGATGGGAATCTCAATCTCAACAGTGCCAACGGAGCAAGACTTAGCCTAACCAACGGTTCTACCTTTACCAGAAATGCCAATCTAGGGGAAAATGCAATTCTGAGCATCGACAGCGACCAAACCATCGATAATACAATCATTAGGTTAGAACAACCCGGAGCTAAGTTTGGTGTTAGTGGGGATGGCAATGTCATCATTGGAGCCAATTCCAGAGTAAGTTTGCTAAATGTAAATACCTCTATTAGCAGTGACATTGATGTAGATGGAGACGGTAATATCATTAACCAAGGAACCATAGTTGCCGATGGACCAGGAGATCGCAGCATTGATGTAGATGTCTTTAACAACGAGGGAGTTATTCAGGTTGCCAACGGTTCTATCCTCAATGTTCTCGGAGATTGGAGTAATACAGGTGGCACTATTGATATTGATGTTAATTCTACTGTCGTACTTCAGGGTAGTTTCAATACTGTTGACCTTGGCACCATCGATAATAGTGAGGGAGGACAACTAATATTCCAAGACTATGACTGGGATAATAGTAATAGCAGCTACACATTTAATAACAACACAGGTTCCGGGATCTTCAATGGTGGCACCATAACCGGGGGGACTATTACCTTTGGTGATGACACTCAGTTAATTGTTGGTAATGGTAATAATGTTTTAGACGATGTGGATGTTGATGGTAATCTCAATCTTAACAGTGTCAACGGAGCAAGACTTAGCCTAACCAACGGTTCCACCTTCACAGGTAATGCCAATCTAGGGGAAAATGCCATTCTGAGCATCGACAGCGACCAAACCATCGATAATACAATCATTGATTTAGACGGACCAGGGGTTAAGTTTGGTGTTAGTGGGGATGGCAATGTCATCATTGGAGCCAATTCCAGAGTAAGTTTGCTAAATGTCAATACCTCTATTAGCAGTGACATTGATGTAGATGGAGACGGCAATATCGTTAACCAGGGCTTAATTGTTGCCGATGGACCAGGCGATCGCAGCATTGATGTGGATGTCTTTAACAACGAAGGAGTTATTCAGGTTGCCAACGGTTCTATCCTCAATGTTCTCGGAGATTGGAGTAATACAGGTGGCACTATTGATATTGATGTTAATTCTACTGTCGTACTTCAGGGTAGTTTCAATACTGTTGACCTTGGCACCATCGATAATAGTGAGGGAGGACAACTAATATTGCAAGACTATGACTGGGACAATAGTAATAGCAGCTACACATTTAATAACAACACGGGTTCTCCAACCTTCAATGGTGGCACCATAACCGGGGGAACTATTACCTTTGGTGATGACACCCAGTTAGTTGTTGGTAATGGTAATAATGTCTTAGATGATGTAGATGTTCAAGGCAATCTCAATCTTAACAGTGTCAACGGAGCAATACTTAGCCTAACCAACGGTTCCACCTTCACAGGTAACGCGAATCTGGGTGAAAATGCGATCTTGAGCATCGACAGCGATCAGACTATAAATAACAACATCATCCGCTTAGATGGAGCAGATGCAGTGTTTGGGGTAAGTGGCGACAGCAATGTTATCCTTGGACCCAATACCGAAGTCTTCCTCAGCAATTCCAATACATCTATTAGCAGTGACATTGATGTAGATGGAGACGGTAATATAATCAATCAGGGTTTGATTGTCGCAGACGGCACTGTGGGAACACCTAACCGCAGCATTTGCCTGGATCAATTCACCAATTCTGGCAACCTACAAGCTATAAATGGGGCTGAACTCCACATTTGCGGTAGTTGGTTCAATGATGATGGCACCGTTACCGTTGATGGTACATCGGCGATCGCAACGGATGGGACTTACACCCAACTTAGGGGAACCACTGCTCTGTCAGGGGGAACGTTTAGCGCGGCTGATCTTGTCTTTGAGGGTGGTACTCTAACAGGTTTTGGCACCATCAGTGGGGATCTCAATTTCAATGCCGAAATTGCGGCAGATTTGAATACAGGTACCTTGGCGATCGCAGGGAACTACACCCAAACAGATGACAGTATCCTCAATATCGAACTGGGCAGTACAACCGCTTTTGACCAACTGGCCATCACTGGTGCTGCAGTCTTTGACGGAACCTTACAGGTGTCATTCTTAAATGGTTTCAGCGCCCAACTAGGGGATGTATTTGAGATTGCCACAGCTAGTAGTATCAGCAACAGCTTGGACTTTACAAATATTGATCTGGGTAATGGCTTAGAACTAACATTAGTAGCTGATGGTGATAGTTTATCTCTAGTCACTCAGGAAAAACCGAGTGAGCAACCCACAGAAATTTTAGGAACTCCTAATCCTGACATCCTAGTGGGAACCAATAATAATGATGTGATTATTGGAAAAGGTGGAGGTGATATTCTCACTGGTAATGGTGGTGACGACATCTTCAAATATGAAACTTTTGGCGATGCTGGCGACATTATTACAGACTTTGATAATGGAGACAAAATTGACCTAAGCGACATTATGACGGCGTTAGGGCAAGGCGGTAGCGATGGTTTAGCCACTGGAGTTGTCGGGGTTCAACCCTTGTCAACGGGAAGCAGCGTAACCATTTTTGGCATCCCATTTATTATTCTCCAAAATACATCCGTTGCAGAAGTGAATGATTCAGCCAATTTCATTTTCTAGATAACTTAATTGCTCTTGAACACAAGAGCATTATCCTTTATACTGTTCGCTCATAAAACTTTACTATTTAATTACATTATGAAAACTCTTGGTTCTTACCTCACACCAGTTATCACAATCACTACCCTTAGCGGAGTTATTGCATTCACAGAAGTAGCAGAAGCTGCTGGGATAGCAACTCGATGGAACTTTAATTTCACAGGAGACATCACTGGTGGTGGTTTCATCGAAATTGAGGGAGATCAACAAACAGAAACCTATGAAGTCATTAATATTCAATTTACCTTAGATTTTGGTACAGGTTTAGTCCCTCAAAATGTGACTTTAGATAACTTTGGACTAATACCAACACCTTTACAATTTTCTCCCCATGATACCTCTAATGAATTATCGCACACTAACCCTTTTGCCCAATTATTTCCTAATTCCGGGTTGTCTGCGATCAACCCTGGATGGAACCAAGGAATGAGTGAAGGAGGAAACTTTACTATGAGTGGTAGTGGTGATGGGGTGAATACCCCTAATGATCCTTCGGGAGTTGGTGGGATTATTCTTTTTAGTACCTCTTCTGAAACACTCACTGGAACCTGGACTGCACAAGCTATTCCTGAACCTCTAACTATCTTAGGTTCTCTAACAGCTTTAGGTTTTGGAACCTTGTTTAAACGCTCCTTAAAAGGGAAAAAATAACGCTTGATTCTTCTGATCTGAGTTCGATATAAGGAAATTTATAGACAACTGGTCTTTCATCAAGAGTCTTAAACCCTGATTATCTCATGGACAAAACTCCAACTCCGAACTCCGAACTCCTAACACCGAACTCAGGTTACTGGGTAATTTTCCATTGTCCATTGTCCATTGTAAATTGCTGCCATACAATAAAAAAGATGTGTCAAAACAGTTCAATATGAGTCAATCAACCACAATTTATCCAGGGGAAGTTTTTGCCGATACTCAAGTATTTGATATCGGTATTCGTCAATTACTGCCCTATTATGATCTCATGCTTGATACCTTGGTTGCTTGTGTTCCCTCAAACTCTAGTCGTATCCTTGAACTTGGCTGTGGTACAGGAGAACTTAGTTTAAAATTACTTAAACACTGTCCCAATGCTCAGATAGTAGCTGTTGATTATTCTCCCAGAATGATAGAGATGTCCAAATATAAACTAGGAAAAACTGAATTTTTGGAGCGTATAACCTTCATTCAAGGAGATTTTGGAGCATGGGCAAATGGGGAACTAAAAGAGGAAATAGGGACTAATTTTGATGCTTGTGTTTCGTCTTTAGCCATTCATCATCTCATTGATGAAATGAAACATAAATTATTAACTTATATCGGTAAAAATTTAGTAGATGGGGGCAGTTTTTGGAATGCTGATCCTATTTTACAAGAATCCCCACAACTACAAGAAATTTACTTAAAAATAAGAGAACAATGGACAATTAATCAAGGCACAACTATAGAGAATGTTCGCTCAAAAATTGGTAATAGTCAACCCCAAGGTTATTCAGGGCAAGATCGTCTAGCGACATTAGAAACTCATTTAAAGATGCTATCTTCAGCAGGGTTTAAAACCGTTGCCAACCCTTGGCGATTGTTCGGATTAGCTATTTTTGGAGGTTGGGTTTAGCAATTAACAATTATCCGGTCAGGACATAATAATCTTAAATTTAAGATAAAATCAATAAGAGAATAATCAATCAACAATATTTTTTTGAATGCTTTTAATTCTTTCTTCAGCTAAAACCTTAGTATTTGAGGATGCTTTTACTGTTCCTGAAACCACACAACCTATTTACCAAGAAGATGCTAATATTTTAGTTAACTCACTTAAAACATTTTCTTCTGAACAATTAGAAAAATTATTAAAGGTTAGTGAATCATTAGCAAACTTGAATCATCAACGATTCCAATCATTTTCCAACTCTCAAAAACGAGCTTCTATTTTAGCTTACCGTGGGGATGTTTTTAAACAAATAGAATTAGAAAACTTTAAGGATAATGATTATTTATTTGCTCAAGGACATTTAAGAATCATGTCAGGATTATACGGAATTTTAAGACCCCTTGATGAAATTAGTCCTTATAGACTAGAAATGAATACTCGTCTGAAAACGGAAAAATATAATAATATTTATCAGTTTTGGGCAGAAAAAGCAACTCAGCAGTTAAATAAAGAATTAGAAAAACATGACAATAAACTATTACTTAATTTAGCTTCTGATGAATATTCTCGGATAATTAAAAGCGAACAGTTTAATTATCCTATCTTAAAAGTATCCTTTAAAGAAATGAGAGATGGTAAACTAAAAACCATTGGAATAATGGCCAAGAAAAGTAGAGGATTAATGACCAATTGGATTATTAAGAATCAAATTGATGAACCATTAAAACTTAAAGATTACTCAGGTTTAGGGTATCATTATGACCAAAATTTATCCAATGAACAAGAAATAGTTTTTGTCAAATAAATCTAATATTACGCATTTTTTACTACTATAAGAAATAGAAATGTTATAACAACACACGGGATGTTCAAAACGCCTGTTTTTAAACAGGTGATGTAGAACCACTCGGCATCGCAGCGCATTCCCTTGCGCCCTAAGACGGCGCGGGGTCGCTGCTCATTTTTAAATGCCGTGAATATGGTCAAATAAAGTCAGTCAGTACAAGACTTAAAAACCTACCGGGGGACTCTCGGAAAGTACACGCCCAACACCTGAATTGGCAGGGTTTAAGGAAATATCACTACGCCCTTTGAGGCAAACGTGGTGAGCCTGGGAACTTGTGAAAACAAGATAATAACCATCCCGACAGGGATTCGTTATGAATCTCCTGCGCTTCAGCCAGGAGAGCGTCAAGTTCCGAATCTAGCCCCTCCTGGGAGGGGTTAGGGGTGGGGATGTCAATTAACCCAATGCCTTGTCAATAGCAGCTTCAAGTTGAGCATCATCAGGAGCGGTAGCTGGTTCAAAACGTGCTACCACTTCACCATCACGACCTACCAAAAACTTGCCAAAGTTCCAGGCAATATCTTCACCATCCTTGACTAGAAACTGATAAAGGGGACTACGATTACTCCCATTTACATCTTGCTTTTCCAGTAAGGTGAATTCAACATCATACTTGGTACTGGTAAACTCTTTAATCTCAGCAGGAGTTCCTGGTTCTTGTTCGCCGAACTGATTGCAAGGAACAGCAACCACCTTAAATCCACGTTCACCATATTTTTTGTCCAGTTGGACTAAACCGGAATATTGAGGGGTTAAACCGCATTTACTGGCAACATTGACAAAAAGAATCACTTTATTCTCTAATTCGCTGAGAGGGAGTGCTGTTCCCTCAAGTGTAACGAGACTGGTTGGTAAGGGCATAGTCGTTGATCGGTAGAAAAGAAAACATCGTTCTTTATTATCCTTCTTTGGGGACGCTTAAACAATGATTATCTTTTGAACCGGCCTTGGCCTTCATCCCTAGATTTTCCTTCCTCAATGGGATATTTCTCGCCGCCAAGTGGGATCAGTAATTTTTATTTTTCTGGGAACATCTGGGAGGAGAGTAACGACTAGATGAGAAAGCTGTAAAAACTCCGAATAAGAAAGGTTAACTTTTTCATAAAGTAACTCCTTAATCTTATCATCAAGACCGAGAAAAAACAGCAAATCAATGGGATATATTGTTGCCAGAATCCTATGAGAATAGGAAGCTAAAAGAGCTATCTATCACCAGACCTAAACCGCCTTTTCTTAATAACGCTTTGTAAATTCAGTGAGATGTCAAGATGATTTTAGATAAACTAAAACGCTGGGCCATTACCGAACCAGTAGAAGATGATTCTGAATACGATGATCCCAATTATGTCGAAATAGATGGTAACTCAGACTTTGATGTTGAAGAGCCAGAAAACACCTCTATGCCCCAAGAGACTGAACCCCGTCCCTGGGCCACACCAATGGCATCCAATCTGAATGCAGAATTAAACATGAGAAACAATAAAGGTAATGTCGTCGCTATGCCTGGAATTAACAACATTGCTGAAGTGGTAGTCGTCGAACCCCATTCCTTTGATGAAATGCCCCAAGTTATCCAAACCCTTCGTGAACGCAAATCTGTGGTTCTTAATCTTAATGTAATGGAACCGGAAGAAGCACAAAGAGCAGTTGATTTTGTTGCGGGTGGAACCTACGCTATTGATGGTCATCAAGAACGAATTGGGGAAAGCATCTTCCTTTTTACGCCTAACTGTGTCAAAGTTAGTAACCTCTCTGGTACAGTTCATGATGTCCCTGATATTCCTGTTAACCCTTCTCGTACCCCCTCTCCTGTTGCTAACTGGGGAGAAAGACTAACGGTTTAGTTCGGTAGTTATCAATTAATAATTAATAATTAATAATTCATACAAAGCCAAAGTTTAGTCTTTATTTTTTTAGTTAATTTTACCATTGAAAACTTGTGTCTATCAGACTAGGTATCATTGGAGGCGGGGTGATGGCAGAAGCGATACTTACCCGTCTTTTAGAATCCCAACTTTATCAGGCCAACACTTTATTGGTTAGTGAACCCCAAACTTCAAGAAGGGAGTTTCTGGCGCAAACCTATGGGGTTAACGTAACAGATAGCAACCAAGAGACTTTACAAGCTACTGAAGCCCTTTTGTTGGCTATCAAGCCCCAAATATTAGATAAGGTTATTTCTCAGTTAACCTTGGATGGAGTGGAAAATTACCCTTTAGTTTTGTCAATTTTGGCAGGAACTCCTTTAAGCCGTCTAGAAACCGCATTTGAGAACTTTCCTGTTATTCGGGTGATGCCCAACACTCCTGCTACAGTGGGGGTAGGAATGACAGCGATCGCAGCCGGAACTCGGGTTAAACCTTCTCATCTAACCCTAGCTACCTCCCTGTTTGAAGCTGTGGGGGAAGTGGTAGAAGTACCAGAATCATTAATGGACGGGGTTACAGGTTTATCTGGTTCGGGCCCTGCGTTTGTGGCCTTGATGATCGAAGCTTTGTCCGATGGGGGAGTGGCTTCTGGTTTACCCAGAGCGATCGCCAATAAACTCGCCATACAAACGGTGTTAGGAACTGCCACCTTAGTCAAAGATACCGGGTTACATCCTGGCCAGTTAAAGGATCAGGTTACCAGTCCCGGAGGAACCACCATCGCAGGAGTGGCTAAGTTGGAAGAGAAGGGCTTTCGTTCTGCTGTTATCGAAGCTGTTAAGGCAGCTTATAGGCGATCGCAAGACTTAGGAAAATAACTAATAACTAACGATGGATACTGATTTTATTTACACCTATCCTGCTCTCATTCCTGGCATTCTTAAGAAACGCTATAAACGTTTTTTAGCGGATATTGAATTAGAATCGGGGGAAACAATCACAGCCCATTGTGCCAACACAGGTCCCATGATCGGGGTGTGTGATGTTGATAGTCGGGTTTATCTTTCTAAAAGTAATAATCCCAAACGAAAGCTGGCTTATAGTTGGGAATTGATTGAGGTAGACAATACATGGGTGGGGATTAATACAGCTTTACCTAATCGGGTTATTAAACAAGTTTTAGAACAGGAAAAATTTCCTCCCCTACAAGGAAAATACAATCAGGTTCGTCCAGAAGTTCCCTACGGAAAAAACAAGAAAAGTCGCATTGATTTTCTCTTAAGCAACGAATCTGAGAAAAACCCTATTTATGTGGAAGTAAAAAATACTACCTTAGCCACAGAAAAGATGGCATTATTTCCCGATACAGTTACCACTCGGGGACAAAAGCACTTACAGGAGTTAATGGATTTATTGCCAGACGCTCAACCGATTATGTTATATTTTATTAATCGGGGAGACTGCGATCGCTTTTCCCCTGGGGACAATTATGATCCAGAGTATGGCAAATTGTTTCGGGAAGCCGTTGAAAAAGGGGTGAAAATTCTACCCTGTCGCTTTGATATTACACCCCAAGGAATTCGTTATTTAGGACTCGCAGAATTAGTTTTATAAACAAGTCAAAATTAAATCAATGACTGGAACCATTGAGATAATAATCCCTAGTTCCTTTGGCATCTTATGCGTCCCCTAAACGGTTTAAGGCATGAATATAAGCTGCTGTTCTCATAGAAACCCCATTTTGTTGTGCGATAGAATTAGGGGTCGAAAAGGTAATCACTTACCTCTCCTCCCAGTCCGAACCGTACGTGAGACTTTCACCTCATACGGCTCTCGGCAATTAGTCCCTTGTCATGGGTACTGTTAATACGTCGTCTTTCCATTCATAGCCATTATCTAGCCAATCATAGAGATAATCATTTTTGCTTTTGACATCATGACAGTGACGATGTAGAGCTTGTAGATTGTTGAACTCATCCTTTCCACCTTTCGATTTAGGGATAATGTGGTCAACTTCTATCAAGTCATCAGGTGTAAAGTGTTGCTTACATTGAGGACATATACCTTTTTGTTTCTTTAAGAGTTTTGCTACTCTAGTTGGTGTCCCAGTATATGTACCCCTTCTTTTACTCCAATAGGTCCAATTTCCGTCATAGGGTGATGCTTCAGGCTTTACCAGTGTATGTCTCTTTATTTCCGTTTCGGCATGATGGTAGAGGATTGCTCCTGTTGTTTGGAAGGTCCAAAATCCGTGTTTTCCGTGTGAGAAATATTTTCTGAGAGCTTTAATCAATGGTGTCTTTTTCTTTTTCCTGCTAACTGTCCATGCTCTAAGCATCTCCCATAGTAAATAGTCTTCGGATGCGAACGTTACTTTGCTTGTTACAGTTCGGTAGTAGTTACACCATCCTCTTATAATGGGGTTTAATCTTGCGATTAGTGCTGATTGTGGGGCTTTCTTATGGGCTTTGATAACCTCTTTGATTGCCTCATGATGAGCTAGTATTTTCTTTTTGCTAGGTTTGATTAACGTTTTGAATCCAATTGTTGTGGAATTATTTCCCCCTGTTCTACCAGAGTGGTGTTCTCCTACAGGGTATGACCTGACATTGAATCCAAGAAACTCAAAACCTAGTTTAATGGTTTTTCCGTCATGTTCGATACTTTTTAAAGTATGTCTGATGGAGGTCTTTTCTGGTTTTAATTCCAGTCCGACTTTTTCTAACCATTGTGCAATCAGTTTTTTACATTGTAGAATAACGTCGTAGTCCTTATGAAGAACTACGAAATCATCGGCATAGCGAATGATTCTAGGTTTATAGTCCCATACGATAGTTCCATTTCCTTGGCGTTTTGTGCGAGGGAAGTAGTTTTCTACGTCTTTTATCATTCCGTGTAGTGCAATGTTTGCCAGTAATGGGCTTATTACACCGCCTTGAGGTGTACCTGAGTCGGTTTCCTCAAAGATGCCTTTGTCCATAACACCACATTAATCTTTGGTTAGGTCGTAGTGACTTTTTCCCATCAACGCCAGCCGTTTTCTTGCCTTGGTTGTCTTGGGTCACTTTGCGTATGGCTAAGAGCTTTGCATAGTGTGACTTTAATAGTAACTTCTGGAGCTTTTTAGCTTTGACTTTATTACCTGATTTAACAGCTTGAAATATTCTTTTTTGAAGCTTAAACACTTTTCTTTGGACTTTTGCCCAGTTTATAGTGTTCCATTCCGGCGTAGTCTTGGTTATACTCGCATTTGACATTTAACTACCTCTAGTAGAGACTATTTCATCTAATCCACCAGTAATACGTCGGCATATCCGTACTCGTTACAAGTAGGCGTTTGCTTCTTATTACTTCTCACATCCATGACCCTTGCGCTTAAGTTTGTTCCTACTTATCTACTCGACCAGTGATAAGAGCAGTCATGGACTTAATTCGTTCCGTTGGCTTGGGTATATCGGTTTTAGGTTTCATCTCTCCCCCAGGTTACTTTTCAGGAATCGGTGTGGATGTCACTCAGAAAACTCCACTTTTCACCATGTTCTTTTTGAACGCAGCCTATCAAACAGTTTTGGCTACTTCCAGGTCTTGAGGGTTCAAGTCAATGATTCAACGTAATGTTTAACCATGACCGATTGACTTGAGGATTTCTTGTGCTGTTTCATAGTGGTTATCCCCTTTTAACCCTGCTTCCATCCTGGTTTTACTAAGTCCAAAACGGAGGGTTATGTCGTTACTCTTAGGATTTTACTCCTTTGATTCCGAGTTTGGCTCCTTTAGCCAACAAACCAACAGTTATTCTGTTATAAAGGTACAGAACGGGCTACACACTTATACTTGGTACAAGCTTTCTAGCCCAACGAATCACACCCAAACTTCCTGGGCTTCACTCATCATTTTATCTCTCATTCGTTGATTAACTTCTGTCTTTGTCCAATATAAACCACTCCGATTTTGTACCCATTCAAAATAGCTAACTGTTACCCCTCCGGCGTTGACTAAAATATCAGGAAAGACATAGATTCCTTTCTCATCTAAAATCGTGTCAGCAGCAGAATTAATCGGACCATTAGCAACTTCAAAGATAAACTTTGCCCTGACATTATCTGCATTTTCCTCTGTTATTTGGTTTTCTAAAGCTGCCGGAATTAAAACATCTACATCTAACCCTAATAACTCCTCATTGGTGATACTTTGATGTTCACCAATATTGCAAACAGTATCTTGACAATAAATAGCTGCAATACCTTGATGTTCTTCTTTATAGTTACGAATACTAACAATATCTAATCCCTGTTCAGCATAAATTCCTCCTTTAGAATCACTAACTGCTACTACTTTGTAGCCAACTTTTCCTAATAATTCTGCTACCACTGCCCCTGCTTTTCCAAACCCTTGTACGGCAACAGTTGTCTTTTCTGGTATTAGTTCAAACTTAGGGAGTATGGTTTGAATCACATAATAAGCACCTGTTCCTGTTGCTGTATCTCTTCCTTGACTACCTCCCATAGTTTGGGGTTTACCAGTAACTACACCAGGACTTATTTTTCGTTGGATAATATTATATTGATCCATCATCCAACCCATGATCATTTGATTAGTATAGACATCCGGTGCAAGGATATCGATATCAGGGCCAATAAAGTCTGCGATCGCCTCAATATACCCCCGACTGAGCCTTTCTAGTTCTTGTTTGGAAAGTTCTTTCGGATTAAGGGTTATTCCCCCTTTTGCCCCCCCAAAGGGTAGGTTTAATAAAGCACATTTAAAAGTCATCCAAAAGGCTAAAGATTGCACCTCATCCATGGTAACATTGGGATGATATCGAACCCCACCTTTTCCGGGTCCTCTGGTGTCGTCATAACGCACTCGGTACCCTTGAAAAAATTCTTAATGAACCGTCATCCATCCTCACAGGAATAGAGACACTTAAACTGGTTTTAGGATATTTTAATCGTTCAATAGCATCCTCAGAAATTCTGGTATATCTTAAAGCTTTTTCCAGTCTTGTACTAGCATCGGCAAGTAATCCATTCATAATTTTTTATTCCTTATTTTTTAGCAACTTTTTCCAGGGAAATGTAGCAACTCTTAGGTGATATCCACTCTTAAATATACCTCCTTTTCCAATTATTCCCCCCTTAAAAAGGGGGGTTAGGGGGGATCTTAAGGGATCTCCTTTATCAAAAATCACCTTAGTTAATAAAAAGCAACAGACTCTCAACATTCCTTGGCTGACTAATAAAGGAACAAAATTCGGAAGTTAAGATTTAGAAACTGTTACTCTTGACCCAATCGACAAGTTATTTTAAGCAAAGAATTTCGCTTCTTAATTAAATTTTAAGATATTAAAAGAATAATGGTCAGCCCAACTTAGCAATTGTTCATTATTTGACGCTTTTCGTAACAAAGTTAATACTTATTTTTTGAGTGTACCTGGTTCAATTTGGTGAATAATTGAGCCACTTTACCTATCTCTTTATCTCCAGGCGATCGCTCAACTCCACTGGATAGGTCGATGCCATCCGGTGCTAAATTGTCAAGAGCTTGTAAAATATTGTTAGGGTTTAGTCCTCCTGCCAAAAACCAGGGACGATCGGGCTTAAAAGTGGCTAAAATATCCCAGTTTAAGGTTTTTCCGGTTCCCCCTAACTGTTGAGGATCATAAGCGTCTAAGAGTAAAGTATCGATGGCCTCCACATATTGAGGAATATTTTCCAAAGAGCCAACGGTTTTAATTCTAAAGGCTTTAATAATTTCTAAATGAGGCCATAATTGTTTAACCTGAGCGCAAAATTCCGGTGTTTCGTCTCCATGTAGTTGTATTGCTGTTAATTGCGCTACCTGTAGAACTCCTTTAATCTTTGTTAAACTGGGGTTGGCAAAAACCCCAATAAGGTCTATATTTGTTGGGATAACTCGAATAATTTCCTGAATTTGTTGAGAGTTGATATAGCGGGGCGATCGCTCAACACAGATAAAACCGAGAGCAGTTGCACCCAGTTCTGCGATCGCCTGTCCTTGTTGGACTTGAGTAATGCCACAAATCTTAACACGCATTTTTATGAACCCCCAATAATGGTTTTGTAATCATCTCTTGACAGTGAATGACGAATAATAATCAACAAATTTAACTGATAACTGTCCACTGCTCACTGATAATGGTATTACTCAATTTTTACAAGAAGTCTTGTCTAAGCTTAACAAGGATTTATTATAATAATAGGTTTAAATACTGTGTCATACTGTTTTTTGAGCCAGGCAATGAAAACTCAGTGGTGAAACACTCTCTATAAGCTAGAATTTCGGTGATTACTCTAACTTTACTGCATCCGACCAAAACCACTCCTGTCCAAAGTTGGACATTTAAAACAACAGCGACTATTCGTATTGGTCGTTCCACTGATAATGAAGTAGTTCTCTACAGTGCCGTGGTTTCCCGTCATCATTTAGAAATTCGCCACGAAAACAATCACTGGGAAATAGTTAACTTGGGAACCAATGGGACTTATATCGAAGAAAAATTAATTGAGCAAAAACAAGTCACCGATGGTATGACGATACGCTTGGCGAGTTCTGGACCGACAATTAAAATTTGTCTTTCTTCAGAAGATTCACCCATTAAGGGTCAACTTGCTCGAATGAATCAATCTAATTTACCCCCTCCTGTTCAAAAGAGACACCCATCGGCGCGCTGTAATCATAATTTTTCTCCTTGTTGCTTTGTTTTATCCCCCAATTTTTTTTACTCGCTATGGATGTTAATTACTAGATATATAGAATTTCTATAAGCATAAGTATCTCTGAAATTCAACCAAATTCTGACGAGCAATTAGTTATTACTTCGAGAACCTATTGTGATTAGTTTAACTGATTAATACCCTAAACATTGTGATCATAGTCCATCACCGCCGTGATCGTAATCACTGGCTTTTTGTTAACTTTATATAAGTGCTTTATTTTGCTTAAATTGTTGCGTATTCATAACTATGTAATTACCATATCTTAATATCAAAAAAAAATCAACAGCTAAGATTAGAAGAAATATTAATATTTTGCTCCCCTCTCTGCCCCGTCACCCAGTCTCTACTTAGGTTAGTGAGCATCCTGCTCACACTCCCCAAACTTAATTACGGCTATCCTCACTCCATTCCTGGCCAAAAAACGATACAGTATGAATTATAGTGTTAAGAAATGTAACAAACTGTCACCCAGAAACTTATGTTTGAGAATTTTACCGATAAAGCCATCAAAGCCATCATGTTGGCCCAAGAAGAGGCGCAGCGTATGGGACAAAACTTAGTGGGAACAGAACACCTATTATTAGGGTTACTGAGTCAAGGAAACTCTTTGTCTGCTAGGGTTTTACAAAGTATGGGCTTAAACTTAACAAGCACAAGACAAACCATCGAACGCTTAAGGGGTAAAGGTGCAGGGTTTAGCCCCAGTAATTTGCCATTTACTCCTACAGTCAAACAAACTTTAGAAAAATCCTTTGAAATAGCCAGTAAAGATAATAGTTTTGTCACCCCAGAATACATTTTGATGGTGCTGTTGAGTGATGCCAACACAGTAGCAGTAAAGGTTTTAATTTCTCAAGGTATTGATATTCAGGAGTTACGCACTACCCTGGTGAAAAAGTTAGGGGAAGAGGAACCTGTACCAGTGACCGCAGGGGAAAAATCCGCTCCATCCCCTAGTTTTTCCCAATCTAAGGCTACTTTGGAGCAGTTTGCTACGAATTTGAAACAAAAGGCTAGAGACGGGCAAATAGACCCAGTTGTAGGGCGATCGCAAGAAATTGAAAGGGTGATCCAAATTCTTGGCCGTCGTAGCAAGAATAATGCTGTATTGGTAGGGGAACCTGGGGTGGGTAAAACGGCGATCGCCGAAGGGTTAGCCCAACGGATCGTAGAGGGTGATATACCCGAAATTTTACAAGATAAGCAGGTATTCGCCCTGGATATGGGGTTATTAGTGGCAGGAACTCGCTTCCGTGGGGACTTTGAGGAAAGATTAAAATCAATTGTTAAACAAGTCAAAGAGTCTGGCAACATTATCCTGGTTATCGATGAAATACACACCTTAGTCGGTGCCGGAACTATGGGTGGGGTAATGGATGCCGGGAACCTCTTCAAACCTGCTTTAGCTAGGGGTGAATTACAATGTTTAGGAACAACTACCCTGGATGAATATCGTCAGCACATCGAAAAAGACGCAGCCTTAGAAAGACGCTTTCAACCAGTGATGGTAGGAGAACCCTCCGTAGAAGAAACCATAGAAATTTTACAGGGGTTATGTAAAGAATATGAAGCCCATCATCAAGTCAAGTTTTCCCCCAAAGCTTTAGAAGCGGCCGCCAATTTAGGAGATAGATATATCAGCGATCGCTTTTTACCAGATAAAGCTATTGATCTGATCGATGAGGCTGGATCTCGTATTCATTTACGGCATTCTTTACAAACAAAAATGCAGCCTTCTTTTGAAGCAGAAAATGAAGCCCCAGTTATTAATCCTGACTCTTTAATACCCGTGGTTGATGAAGAAGATATTGCTGAAATTGTCACCGCTTGGACTGGTGTTCCTGTTAATCAACTAACAGAAACCGAGTCAGAATCTTTGATGTATTTAGAGGATAATTTACACAAGAAGATTATTGGTCAAGATGCAGCCGTTGAAGCTGTTTCTCGTGCCATTCGTCGCGCCAGAATTGGTTTACAAAATCCTAAGCGTCCCATTGCTAGTTTCATTTTTGCGGGTCCCACCGGAGTAGGTAAAACTGAATTAACCAAGGCATTAGCTGAGTTTTTATTTGGTTCAAAAGATGCCATGATTCGTTTAGATATGTCGGAATATATGGAACCTCAGACAGTATCTAAATTAATTGGAACTGCCCCCGGTTTTGTGGGTTACGAAGAGGGTGGACAATTAACCGAAGCAGTTCGCCGTAAACCTTATAGTGTGGTTCTCTTTGATGAGATCGAAAAAGCTCATCCTGATGTCTTTAATTTACTCTTGCAACTGTTAGAAGATGGACGGTTAACCGATAGTAAAGGACGGACGGTTGATTTTAGAAACACTTTAGTTATTATGACTTCTAACCTTGGCTCAAAAGTAATTGAGAAAGGGGGTTATAACTTCGGTTTTGAAACAGAAAATGATGATGACAATGTTAACTATAAACGTATTCAAGAAGCGGTGAATGATGAGTTAAAACAGTATTTCCGCCCTGAATTTTTGAACCGTTTGGATGAAATGATTGTTTTCCGTCAACTAACTAAATCTGAGGTGACAGAAATTGCTGATATTTTATTAGCAGAAGTTGCTCAACAATTGCACGAACAACGGCAAATCACTTTAACAGTTAGCGATGATTTCAAAGCTTTAGTAGCTGAAGAAGGCTACGATCCTAGTTACGGTGCAAGACCTTTACGCCGTGCGATTATGAGACGCTTAGAAGATAGTTTAGCTGAGTCAATTTTAGCTGGCAATATTCAGGATGGTGACACTATATTAGTGGATGTTTCTGAAGATAAGCAAGTAACAATTGAACCTGTTTTCCAAACTAATTATGCTTATGTTGAGGGTTAGATGATTGTTTTAAAAATCTTGAATATATAATTAATAATGCACCATGTTTTCTCTATAAATATGGTGCTTTTTTTATAATTAAATTGTAATATAAATTAATTACAATTTAATTACAATCACTGGTCGCCATTTTAGTTAGGTGGGCAACCGATACATATTCTAGATATACTGAATTAAATTATTACTTTGCCCACCCTACAATTCGTTTGAATTTATAATAATTATTTGCTCTCCCCTATTTATGGTGATCAGGAAATGTTATCCTATCGTAGGGTGGGTTAGGTGCGGATTTAATTTTGATAAAAACATCATAAGTTTTTATCTGCACCGTAACCCACCAGTTTAAATATGTAGTCTGTTATATTTTTTACATCACACTGTCGGGAGAGCAAATCTATTTTTTTATACCAATTTACTAAAGTAGGGGTTAACGGCCGTTAACCCCTACACATCCCCTACAATATAAAAATCTGTAGTCTCAGTTGATGAAAATAGTATTACAATCATTAGTCGCTATTTTATCTAGGTGGGCAACATCTCTATATTCTAGATACACTGACTTCAATTCTAATTTTGCCCATCCTACAATTCGTCTGACTTAATAATAATTATTAAACTAGCAAAATCTATTTTTTGATAATCATTAGTCGCCATTTTATCTAGGTGGGCAACATCTCTATATTCTGGATACACTGACTGAAATTCTAACTTTGCCCACCCTACAAGTTTCTACAATTTTCACAATTAATGTAAACTGTATAAATATTTACAAATAAAATTATAATCCCCGTGACACAACAATCCATCGAAACCATCAAGCGAGATTACCCTTATCAATATTTCGGGGCCCATCCTAGTCAGAATGAAACTATATTCCGAGTCTATGCACCTCGTGCAACAAGGGTTAGTCTCTTGCGTGAAGGGAACGGATGGGATTGTTTTGCCGAGACAATGACCAAAAATGATGAGGGAGTTTGGGAGATCACTATTCCTGAAAATCTCACTTGGAAGGAGTATAAGTACTATATTGAGAATCATAGTGATTATCTAGGCCAACCTTACGAAATGTCTCGTATTGACCCGTTTAGTCCTCAGTTGGCAGTCACTTGGGGAAACGATGACACCCGTAATTTTAATAGTATTGTCGGCGATCGCAACTATTTTAACTGGAGTCATAAGCATATTGATCTGCCCCATGAACCGATGAGCATTTACGAAATGCACCTATCTACCTTTCATGATGGCAACTATCGCGACATTGCCCATAAAATTGTTGGTCATTTGGGTTATATGGGTTTTACCCATGTGCAAATTATGCCCCCATTTCAAACCCCTATCCATCAATCTTGGGGATATTTGGTAGGTTGTCCTTACGCTATTTATGAACGTCACGGAACGGTAGACGACTTCAAATATTTAGTTAACCACTGCCATGCTCACGGTATTGGGGTTATTGTCGATGTTCCTTTAGGGTTTGGGGTACAAGACTGGGACTGTGGCCTAGCAAACTACGACGGCACGGATCTCTATCATCATTCTGGGTCAAAAGGTTGGAATAATCAATGGAATAGTCGTATTTATAATGTGGGGGATGTTTATGTTCAAAATTATCTCATCGGACTTTGTACTTATCTGTATCACGAGTTAGGGGTTGATGGGGCCCGTATTGATGCTGTCGCTGCTCAAATCTTTTTCGACTACGATCGCGGTTTTTGGGACTGGCCCAAAAATGATCGTGAACAGGTGGACTCAGAAAACTGGGATCTCTTTAACGGTTTAGGAGGCGATCGCTATTTTGAGGAGCGAGGATATTGGTTATCTGAGGCGGTAGATTTTGCTGGAATGCGTTTTTTAAAGGACTTACACGCCCGTTTACAGCATACTGCACCTAAATTTATTACCATTGCGGAGGAGTCACGACGGGTATTCCCTAGATTAGCTTGTCCCGTGCATGAAGGGGGACTAGGTTTTACTTACGCCCAAAATATGGGGGAAATGCACCGAGTCCGCAGTTATTTACAAATTCCCATAGAACAGCGTTTAATTGAACATATCGAGATTCTTATCCACAATAACAGTGCGGAAACTATGGTTAACGCCATGAATACCCACGATGAGTGTGCTAATGGTAAGGTACGACTAATCACAGAATTGGGGAATCATGTTCCTTTGATTGGTTTAGCGGCACTTTGTTGGTTTCGTCCCGGCGCACCCATGATTTTTCAGGGGGATGAGTTTGGAGAAGAGGGTTATTTTGATGTTTTTCAGGGGGTTGACTGGTCAAAAACTGGGGACTATGCAGCTATTCATCAACAACAAATTTCTAACAATTTTCACGATCTTAATCAGCTTCTTCGTAATGAACCGGCCTTAGCTCGTCATAACATCCATTCTATGATTCGTAATGGTTCTAATAATGAGCGAAAATGGTTTAGTTTTATCCGATGGGGTAGCGATGTTGGTTTTGATTCTGATAAGTGGGAAGATCACAAGGATGATATTATTTTTGTGCGTAACGAAACTCCTTATCAAGTTGAGTGTAATGTAGAGATTTATGTGCCGGTAGTTGGAGAATACAAGGTTATTTATAATTCTATTGATCAGCGTTATATTGGTTCTCAACACTACAACCAACACGATCCTTATTGGACGATTCATAGTTCAGGACAATTCCTTTATTTTGATGTTCATCCCTTTCAAAATATTGCTTTTAAATTGAAATGATATGATAGCAACCTGTAGGGGTTAACGGCCGTTAACCCCTACAACATTAAAGTGAATGCGATCGCACCAAGGCGTAATAATGGAAAAATTGATATTGCCATTAATAACGTCGGCTTGATGCCCCTTTCAATGGGTTAGTTTTCCACAACTACCTTGCCTATCGCTTGTCGGCTTTCCAAACGAGCATATGCCTGTGCGACTTGTTCAAGGGAATATTTTTCTTCATCAAGTACAGGCCTTAGTCCACCTGACTCGACAATCTGACTTAAATTACGAAGGATTTCCCCATGTTTTTCTCTTTTGAAATTGTGCAGCATTGGAATGAGCATAAACACGACATGTAAAGACAACCCTTTGAAGTGGGCTAACGTCAAATCTAGCTCACACATCGAAACAGTTGATGCAACTTGACCATTAAGTGCTGCTGCTTCAAATGAATTAAGCATGTTGGCACCCCCAACAGAATCGAAGACCAGGTCAAAACCTGTCCCGTCTGTGTGTTTTGAAACGTACTGTTCAACTGATTCCGTCTTATAGCCCAGATTCCGCACTTCAAAAAGTAGCATTAAATACTACAAGCCTGGGGTTAATAATTAAGTATAATTGCTTAAGCTCTTGAAGACAAAAAAGTGGGATAATTGCTTAAGTTGTTTCCTCTGTAAAAAAAGAGCGAAAAATGTCTTATTTAGAAGAAATACAAGTTAAAAATTTAGACCATTTAGGGATAGTAGCTGGTTTAATTGATGAAATAGGAATAGTCAAAATAATTAATAATAAATTAGGAATAGATGTTAGAGAAAAAATCTCAGCAGGTACAGTAGTTAAGTCTATTTTAATCAATGGACTAGGATTTGTTTCAAGACCTCTATATTTATTCAGTCAGTTTTTTCAAGATAAAGCCATTGAGAAATTGTTAGGAGAAAGAATTAAACCTGATTACCTTAATGATGATAAAATTGGGAGAGTAATGGATGAATTATATAAATATGGACTAAATGATATTTTTATTGAAGTAGTTTTAGAAGTAATTAAAAAAATTAAAATAGACCTTAAATACTCCCATTTAGATTCCACATCATTTCATTTAGATGGAGAATATAAAAGGGAAGAAGATAAAGAGAAACAGGAAGAAGAAAAAATTATTAAAGAAAGACCAATTTTTATTAAGAAAGGATATTCTCGGGATCATAGACCAGACTTAAAACAATGTGTCTTGGATTTAATAACAAGCCAAGATGGAGATATTCCATTATTTGTGAGAGTAGGAGATGGAAATGAATCTGATAAAGCTGTATTTGGAAAAGTTTTAGTAGAATTCAAAAAGCAAATAAAGTTTGATAGTATCATGGTTTGTGATAGTGCTTTATATGGTCAAGAAAATCTCCAACTAATCCAACATTTAAAATGGATAACGAGAGTTCCAATGACCATAAAAAAAGCAAAAGAATTAGTGCAAAATATAGAGGTGGAAGAAGTAAAAGATGAAGATAAAGAAAAAAGAAGTGACCTAAATTTAGAAAGTTATACCTGGAAAGAAGAAATTGTTACTTATGGTGGAATCAAGCAAACTTGGTTAATAGTCTTGAGTGAAAAAAGACAGAAAAGTGATTTGGAAAAACTAGAAAAACAACTTTCCCAAGAAGAGAAGAAATCCCAAAAATTTCTTAAAGAAATACAATCTGAAGAATTTGAACATCCTCAAGCTGCTCGATATAAATTAAAAGCTATTAATAAAAAATTGAGATTGTTGGAAATAAAAGAAGTTGAACTGATTGAAACTTACTCGAAAAAAAAGGAAAAGATTTATAAAATGATTAGTCTGATCATCAAAAAAGATGAAGAGATAAGTAGAAAGACTAAAGAAGCAGGAAAATTTATTTTAGCAACTAACTTAGTAGAGGAAAATAAATTAGAAGCTAGTGAAATTCTGATAACTTATAAAAACCAGCAATCTACGGAAAGAGGATTTCGATTTTTGAAAGATCCCTTATTTTTTACTGATAGTTTCTTCGTTAAAAAACCAGAAAGAATAGAAACAATGTTATTTTTAATGTCTTTGTGTTTGTTGATTTATAACTTGGGGCAAAGAGAATTAAGAAATTGTTTAAAAAGAGTCAAAAAAGGAATAAATAATCAAGTAGGGAAAGTAACATTGCGTCCGACTTTGAGGTGGATATTTCAATGTTTTCAAGGTATTCATTATGTGATTTTAAACGGAGTTAAACAAATTGTCAATTTAACAGAAGAAAGGCGTTTTATATTGAGTTTATTACCTGCATCTTGTTAAAGATATTATCTATAAATTGAATTGGATAAAGCAAAAATAATAAAAGAATAAGAGTCTAATGATATCAAATGAGAAGAGGAAACTCTCCTTCGTTTGTGCTGAGTCTTGCTAAGTTTTCAATGAGTATAAATCTTCTTAATTTGATTATTTTTCCTAAAAATTTAATGAAAAGAGAAATATTCTTGCCCAGGTATGATTTTCGGACTTTTTGAAACTATGTATTTTTTTATACTACATTTTGAAGTGCGGAATCTGGGTTATAAAGATTATCTATTATTCTTTCTGTCTCAATTCTGGCTTGATTTAATATGCCTAAATCCGTTGGGTATTTGATGTCTGCTGGCGCACAAGTCGCATCTAAAATTAGTTTACCTTTATTTTTTATTTTTTCTCCTTTTTCTTGGAGACAATCCTTTTTTTTTACTTCTTTATCACTCTTGTCTATTTCTCTTTTTACTATTTTTTTATTGATTTTGTTTATCAATTCTCCATCAATTCTTTTCCTAAAATGAACTAGCATTGAAGATTCCAGTGGTGGCTCTTGTTGATAACAATTTAAACCTATAAAGTATTGTAGATAGGGATTTTCTCTAATCTGTTCTATAGTTTCTCTATCACTTGTTCCTAATTTTTCCTTAATAATTAATGTCCCTAATGCCATTCTAAATAGTTTGGCTGGCGCACCTTTTTCTGCTGAAAAAAGTTTAGCATATTCTTCCTCAAAATCATCCCAAGGTATCAACTCTGCCATGATTACCCAACGATTATTGGGGGACAATTTGCCCTCGAAAGGTAATTCAAATTTTTCTGGGGGCGGTAAAGGTTGCTCCTCTTTTCGATACATTTGTTCTTGACCAACAACTGGGAGGTGTTTCTACCAATTATAGCGGTTTGTAGCCGACAAAGCTGATCTTTTTTGCGATCGCGAATATGGGTGTAACCTTTTAAAGAATAGGGTTTTGCTTTTATTCAGCAAACCCTAATTACTCCACATATATTGTCCATTAATCAGACAATATATACTTGATTACTATAACAAATAACTATGAAACCAATTATTCATATTTGTATTCTGTTAAGTATATAAATCAGCGACATATTCCCCGTAACCATTGTAAGGTAATGTCTCTTTTATGTCCCAAGATAAACCGGGGCCTGTACTAATAAATTTTTCCGTTGCTTGGGACCATCGGGGGTGAGGTTTGGAAGGGTTAACGTTGGCTTCAAAATCGTATTCGTTGGGATCAATAGTGTTCCAATAAGTAGCAGGTTGTTCCTTTAAAAATTCAATCTTAACAATAGATTTTGCTCCTTTAAATCCGTATTTCCAAGGAATAACCATCCGTATCGGTGCGCCGTGTTGTTTGGGTAAGTCCTCACCGTAAATACCAACAGCAAAAAATGCTAATTCGTTAGCCATTTCCTCAATTCTTAACCCTTCTTTATAAGGCCAAGGTAAAGCTCCTAAATGGAAACTGGGTCCCGTGGTAATTTCTTTATCATAAAAAGAAGTCAAACGAACATATTTTGCTTCGCTTTTTGGTTCAACTGCTGCCATTAATGCTTTCATAGGAAACCCAACCCAAGGTAATACCATTGACCAAGCTTCAACACAGCGAAAACGATAAATTCTTTCTTCTAAAGGGAATGTCTTTTTTAAATCATCAATATCGTAGGTTTTGGGATTTTTAACTAATCCTGTAACTTCAACTTTCCAGTTTTCTGTAGGTAAGTTTTGAGCGTTTAACCAAATCTTTTTGGTTCCTCCAAATTCATAAAAATTGTTATATTGTCCCGCTAAAATTTCTTTAGTCATGGGGCGATCTACTTGACTAAATTTAGGGGAGGTTTTAACCCCTGGAATTTTAGTTCCTTGTAATGTTGCTTCTAATGCAGTCTGAGAGGCTGATTTTTGACATCCTGACAGGGGAATTAAACTGCCGGCGATACTTGCCCCGATTATTCCTTTTAAGAGGCGACGACGGTTAAAATAAACGTTCTCAGGGGTGATTTTATTTTCAGAAATATCCCAAGAAGGAGGAATGCGAGTTAAAGACATGATTGTAAAAAAATAGATTCAGAAAAAAACAAAAATTTTAAACAGACAAAAAGCAAAACTAGCTTATCTACATCATAACATAGTTATTAATAAATCATTATCCATTGTCCATTATCCATTGTCAATTATAAATTCAATGCTTTTAACTGTGCTTTGGCTTTCTGTAGAGATTCAAACCATTCTTTTTCGGGGTCACTATCAGCGACAATACCAGCACCAACTTGTCCCCAAACACTGGCTAAGTTAGGGGATAACGGGGTATATAATAAAGTACGAATGAGTATATTTAAGTCTAAATTTCCTCGATAATCTAAATAACCACAAGAACCATAAAATAAATTACGTTTAACTGGTTCTAATTCTTCAATTATTTCTAAACATCTTACCTTGGGACATCCTGTAATAGTTCCCCCAGGAAATAGGGCTTTAATAAGGTCAATAGATGTTTGTTCTTGGCGCAATTTTCCTTTAACATTACTGACTAAATGTATAACGTGACTATATCTTTCTATGGTTAATAATTCATCAACTTCTACGGAACCCCATTGACAAACTTTTCCCAGATCGTTACGTTCTAAATCAACTAACATGATATGTTCTGCTCTTTCTTTGATATCAGAAGAAAGTTCCATCAACATAGCTGTTTCTTGTTGAAAATTTGCACCACGGGGACGGGTTCCAGCAATGGGACGGGTTTGGGCAATATTATCATTTAAACTCACTAATCTTTCGGGGGAACAACTAATCATATCTCCCCAAGGCGATCGCCAATAACTGGCAAAGGGAGAAGGGTTAATCTGTTGTAATTTTTTATAGAGTTGCCAACTCTTTAATGGGGTTGTGGTTTGAAATCTTAAGGATAAGTTTGCTTGGAAAATATCCCCTGCTTGAATATATTTTTTTGCTTTACATACTGCCTTTTCATACTCTTGTTGATCTGTGTAAAAAGATAAAGAAGAAGGGGAAGCTTTTGGAGAAGAAGGAAAGGGAGAAGATTTTGTTTCTAATTTAGATTGTAAGTCATCTAACTCTTGTAAAGTATTACCAGCTAACCATAATTTTTGTTCGAGATGATCTAAAATAGCGAAGGAGTTGGGTTCGTACCAATAAGCAACAGGAAAGGGAAGAGGATCATGATTATAATGGGGTAAAGATTCTATTTCCCAAGCTAAATCATAGCCCAACCATCCTAACCATCCTCCCCCAAATGGTAGATGTTCAGGACTTGACAAATTGCCCTTTGTTTGCATTAATAACTGTTGTAAAAAAGGTAAAATATTACCTAATTTGGGAGTCCATAATCGAGGTTTACCATTGATAATACGGGGTTCCCCTGCACAAAGAGAATAGCGGGATAAATAAGGATAGTCAGAAGGGGTAGGAAAGGGACTTTCTAATAAGGTTGCAATAGTTGCCTCAGAAGCGTATAATCTCTCAAAAACCTCTGAACCTGTTAACTTTTTTAGGGGAAGCGATCGCCAATGCCAAGATAATAAATGAGTCATACTAAAGGATAACTAAATTGTCTGGTGACTGTCCTCGTTAATATCCATTTTGACGCTCTCCTGGCATTGATCGCAGGAGATTCATAACGAATCCCTATCGGGATGGTTATTTTCTTGATTAAATAGACTTAACTGAAAAGTATATTCACTCAAGTTCCCAGGCACAACCCGTTTGCCATTGTCTTGGTGCGCTACAAGAAGGCGATTGCGAATCGCCGGGGTCGCACCGCTTCTGGCGGACTGTTTTCTCCTTTTAACCTCTGTCAATTCAGGGGTGGGCGTTTCAAACAAGGTTAATTGTTTGGGTTCCGGCAAGTCCCTCCGTACCTTTTTAATTATGTTTAAACCATACTGATTAATTGCTTTGTTCTTGATATTAATACTTGCTTGAAAATTGGCATCATCAACATGACCACAGTTAGTACAAAGGAATTTTTCTCCTTCTCTATTATCGGGATCTATATAATGACAAACTGAACATTCTTGGCTAGTATGACGGGGATTAACCCTTAAGACAATTTTTCCTGACTTAACAGCCATGTACTCAATTTTTTGGGTTAATGAATACCATGAAGCATCGGCGATTAATCGGTTTAAAGCGCGTTTAGCACTTTGTCCATTTTTTAGAAACCTTCCTGTGTGTTCATCTCGTTTTGGTTTACATCGTTTAATCATGCCAGCGATGTTTAAATCTTCAATGGCAATAGCATCAGATTTGTGGACAATTCTTTTGGCTACTTCCCATTGATAAGAATCTCGTTTAATAGCAATTTTATGTTGAAATATAGAAAGTCTTTGTTGGGCTTTTCGTCGGTTATTAGAATGTCTCTTTTTCCGACTAATTCTCCTTTGACGAATTTTCTGTAATCTTTTAGTTGTCTTATTTGTAGCGAACTTAGGATTGTTAATAGCTGATTTATCTGAACAATAAATCAACTTACCTAAACCCATATCTAACCCCGTTACTGTTTTAATTTCTTCTAGCTTTGTTTCAGGAAAAGTAGGGACAGATTTATCTTCTATTCTGACTGAAACATAATACCCGTCAGCCTTTTTTCTAACTGTAACTGACTTAATCTTAAACCCATTAGGGATAGGACGAGAATTATAGAATTTAACCCAACCTAACTTAGGTAAATAGATTTTATTACCCTTTATTTTCACCCCAGTTGCATAAGTAAAAGAACGAAATGTACTGCGATTCTTAAACTTAGGAAAGCCTCTATTTAGCTGAAAAAAGTTATTATAGCCATTATCTAACCGTCTGAGATTTTGTTGTAGGACAGTAGAATCTATTTCGTCATACCAAGGTCTGGCTCTTTTTAGTAAAGGAAGTTCAGTTATTTGTATATTGACTGGGCTTTTTTTCTTGCCTTTGTTAGACCAAGGATTACCTGTTGCTCCTCCTAATAAACAAGTTAAAGGAGTAATAACAACTTTTGTTCTTAAGTCGCAATAGTCTCCACAAATATATCTTTGATAATAGGTATCTATGCGATCTGCTAAAGACCAATTATAGTTAGCTCTAAGCATATCTATCCATCGGTCAATCTTGTCTGACTGACTTATATTTGGACGCAGCTTATAGCAATACCCTAAAATCAATGTAGTTAGCTTAATTGTGGAATATACTGTACTTATCCACATCATTCTAACATTATATTTTCCAGATGTCACAACAATACATAAAAACTTCACATACTGTTTCACTGATTAATTATAAACTGATAAGTTGCTCTATTTCTCTGACAGTAAAATCTTTTGAGACAAGAATTTGATAGATGATTAAGCAAATAGGTTTTAAACCCATTTCCATTCTTAAGTTTAGAAAATATAGCAATCAGGAATGATTTATGAGAACTTCGAGATCACCCCTTCAGTTCCCCCCTTAAGACCCCGTCGTTAACGACGGGGTTTGGGGGTTAGGGGGGATCAGAATTCACTTAATTCTCACAACTGATAACTGATTGCTATAAGTTGATAAACAATAAAAATTTAATATCCGTAGGGTTTTAATATTATTAAGTCCATTTTATTAAGCCTAAATCATTACCATCTAGCAATACAGATTACGCTTAAGACATTCATCAGATTTCTCGTCACCTTGGAATGATACTCAAACGGCTCAAAAGTATACTGACTAATTTTTGCACTGCCATAACACATCAATGTTATTTTTCGTGTAAACGATGTTAGCTTTCATGTATAACTTCATGTATAACTTCATGTATAACTTCATGTATATTTTCAGGAAAGTAATGAGTTGATAACAAACAAAAAAAAATATCTAAAAATCATCAATTTGCTCTTGACTTTCCCCCCCCTTATGTATATTTAAGCCGTAACAAAGTTTTGAGTACATTCAAAAATGAAAAGTTTAACTTTTTCTGCCTTATTGTCTACTGTGGCAGTCGGTTTAGTTGCGGCTCCGGCACAAGCTTCTTTAATTGGCGATAGCATAGATTACTCTTTTGGTCTTAATAATGGTGCCACATTTCTATCTGGATCGGCTATCGTCACTGACTCTGGGGCTGAGTATGACGATTTAGTTATTGGCGCTGATGTGGTGATTGATCTCGCAGCCGATTCATTTGACTTAAGCTTGGATTTCCCAGGTACTGCTAGTCGTGACCTTAAATGGGTCTTATCTGACCTAGACTGGGTTGATAAACCAGGAGAAATCATCGGAGTAACACAAACAGCTGGACGTAGTGCTGTGGACATTTCTTGGATGGCTGATAGTATTACTGTTATCACCCCCGCAGATGTCACTGCGCCTGTTTCTGATCTCTATTCATTTGACATCCAAACCACTCATGCTGTACCCGAACCTTTAACCATTTTAGGTGCAGGAACTGCCATTAGTTTTGGTGCTGCTTTCAAACGTAAACTTGCTAAAAAGAAAGCTGACAAAGCTTAATTTTTTTCGGTTAATAATTAAATTTATTTGATATCTAATGATCAGAATTTTATAATTTAGTTAGGGGAATAATTTCATTTAAGGTTTCTCCTAATTTTCTTTTTGCTTGCATCATTTCATGATCATTTTGTAGTCTTAAAAAGTAACCGTCCGATAATTGAAAATAACGACATAATCGTAAGTCAATTTCAGCAGTCATAGGAGTTTCACCATTAATAATTTTGTTAATGATTGAATCAGAAACATGAATGAATTTTGCTAAGTCATCGTTACTCATATTTAATTCGTCTAGAAATTCATCTTTCAAAATTTCACCAGCATGGGGGTTATGGAGTAAAGGGTTATCCATTTTTATTCCTCTTAATGGTAATCTACTATTTCCACTTGATAAGCATTACCATTGTGCCACATAAAGCACAGTCTCCACTGTTTTGTAATACGAATACTATATTGTCCTATTCTATCCCCTCCTAATGCTTCTAAACGATTACCTGGAGGTGTGCTAAGATCATCTAACTTATCTGATGCGTTGAGTTGACGTAATTTACGCAACGCTCTTTCTTGTATGTCTGATGGTAGCTTTTTTGAACGTATACCTTGGCAGATTTTTTCAGTTTCTTTACATTTAAAATTAATGATCATTAGATTAATTCCTGTATAAACAGAATTAACCCGTCCACCACAAAGTAGTAAAGAAGCATAAAGATTGACTATAGCAAGTGTTACCAGCTATAGTAGATTAATAAATACATGAATTTTGCCCGTGTGCCTGTGATGGGAAGACGGGTTTTTGTTGTTATTAAATCATAGCATAAGATTTTTATTTTTCAATAGCTTTTCTGGAAAATGACGGCTCATTCATGATATTTTTAAGATGAAAAATAGGTTATGTCTTTAGGGTTACCTCTTTAGGTTATGTATCAAAGTCATAGTTATTTAGGATAGTTATTTAGGGTATGTATCAAATTCATAGTTATTTAGGGTAGGTATTTAGGGTATGTCTTTAGGATAGGTATTGAGGTTATGTCTCTAATATTGATCTATAATAGTTGGAAAGTGAAAGTGATTGCTTATGGAAACCCAAGAATTAAAAAATCTCATCAAAGAAAGCGTTAGAGAAGTTTTGAGAGAAGAAAGGTTATTATTATGTAATATGTTAATGCCTTATGTCAGTGATCAAGAACAAAAAGAACTTGATCAGGAACTCGGTAAACCTCAAGACTATGAAAATGAAGAATTAATCGATATGACTGACTGGGTAAAAAAGTGATTTATCCCATTAATTTAACATCAATAAATATAGAAATTTATAATGTTAATTTTAGAGGTGATATTTATCAATAAATGATCTTATCGAGTCCAACGTCCAACATTGCAGATCAATGTTACAAAAGATTACAATGAGTATCCAAGACGCTCATTTGTGACACTCTAACAAAAGACAACCATCATCATTGATATGCCTAACCTGGATATTACTGCTAATCAACCTAAAACTAACGACAATAGAACTTATAACATTGAAAACACACTAGCACCTACTGATAGCTTTATCAATCGACACATTGGACCCAATAGCCAAGAGATTGATAAAATGCTCAAAGTGTTAGGATTTTCCAGTCTAGACAAACTCATTGATGCTACAGTACCCCAAGGAATACACCTTAGTAAAACCCTGATTTTACCCGAAGCACAGAGCGAATATGGTGCATTAGCCCAATTAAAGTCTATTGCTTCCAAAAATCAAATATTTCGTTCTTATATCGGCATGGGTTATCATGACTGTATCACACCCCCAGTCATTCAACGCAACATCCTAGAAAACCCAGGTTGGTATACTGCTTACACCCCATATCAAGCAGAAATTGCTCAAGGAAGACTCAAAGCCCTCTTAAACTATCAAACTATGATAGTAGAGTTAACAGGACTCGAAATTGCTAACGCTTCCTTACTAGATGAAGGTACAGCAGCAGCAGAAGCCATGAGCATGAGTTATGGTTTATGTAAGAACAAAAATGCTAATGCTTTCTTTGTGGACTGCCATTGTCACCCCCAAACCATCGAAGTCATTAAAACAAGGGCGTATCCTTTAGGTATTGAGTTAATTATTGCCGATCATCGCTTCTTTGAGTTCGAGCAAGAAATTTTCGGCGCATTATTACAATATCCTGCCACCGATGGCACCATCTACGACTATCGCACCTTTATCGAAAGCGCACATGACAAGGGTGCATTAGTTACCGTTGCGGCTGACCCCTTGAGTTTAGCACTCTTAACACCCCCCGGAGAATTTGGCGCAGATATCGCCGTAGGCAGCACTCAACGCTTCGGTGTACCCTTGGGGTATGGTGGACCTCATGCAGCCTATTTTGCCACCCGAGAAGCCTATAAACGGAAGATTCCAGGGCGTATTGTGGGAGTATCTAAGGATGCACAAGGAAACCCTGCTTTAAGATTAGCACTGCAAACCAGAGAACAACATATCCGTAGAGACAAAGCTACCAGTAACATCTGTACAGCGCAGGTATTACTAGCAGTTATTGCGGGAATGTATGGGGTGTATCATGGACCAGAGGGTGTTAAAAATATCGCTCAAAGAATACATCAATTAACGGTAATTCTCGCTAAAGGATTACAAAAGTTAAGCTACACAGTTAACGATGAACCCTTCTTTGACACCGTTAGAGTTGGGGTAGGTGATGCCAGTGTAAAAGCTGTGATTGCAGCAGCAGCAGAACGCAAAATTAATCTCAGGTTATATACAGAAGGAGTCTTATGTATTAGCTTAGATGAAACTACCACAGTTCATGACGTTGTTGAGTTGTGGCAAATTTTTGCAGCTAAAGATGAGTTACCTTTCACCGTTGAAGAGATAGCAGAGGAAGTTAATTTTGACTTACCTATCTTCTTTCAACGTACCTCAGAATATTTAACCGATCCTGTTTTCAATCAGTACCATTCGGAAAGTAAATTACTGCGTTACTTACACCAGTTAGAAAGCAAAGACTTAGCTTTGAATACTTCCATGATTCCTTTGGGATCATGTACTATGAAATTGAACTCAGCAGCCGAAATGATGCCAGTTACTTGGCCAGAGTTTGGTAAACTCCATCCTTTTGCCCCCTTATCCCAAACCGAAGGCTATCAAATTCTCTTTCAACAGTTAGAAGTATGGTTAGGAGAGATAACAGGATTTGACGGTATTTCTTTACAACCTAATGCTGGTTCTCAAGGAGAATATGCAGGACTTCAAGTAATTCGTCAATACCACGAAAATCGTGGCGAAGCTAACCGCAATATCTGCTTGATTCCTGAATCTGCACACGGCACAAACCCTGCTAGTGCAGTGATGTGCGGGATGAAAGTTGTTCCCGTTAAATGTGATAAAGAGGGAAACATTGATATTGCAGACTTGCAGAAACAAGCTGAAAAACACTCCGAAAATTTAGGGGCGTTAATGGTAACATATCCTTCCACTCACGGGGTATTTGAAGAAGAAATAATCAACATCTGTAATATCGTTCATAATCACGGTGGACAAGTGTATATGGATGGGGCTAATATGAACGCCCAAGTAGGGGTATGTCGTCCCGCTGACTTTGGGGCCGATGTTTGTCACCTCAACCTGCACAAAACCTTCTGTATCCCTCACGGTGGTGGTGGCCCGGGAATGGGTCCCATCGGTGTAAAAGAACATTTGATCCCATTTTTACCCACAACCAACCTGGATAAATTCACCGACCCCAACAGTAATGGTAAAGTAGACACATCCATAGGAGCCATTTCCGCAGCCCCTTGGGGTAGTGCTAGTATCCTGGTCATTTCTTGGATGTACATCGCTATGATGGGGGAAAAAGGGCTGACTGAGGCGACAAAAGTAGCTATCCTCAACGCTAACTATATGGCCTCTCGTTTAGCTGACTATTATCCCATCTTGTTCAAAGGTGCATCCGGTTGTGTCGCTCATGAATGTATCATTGATCTACGTCCCCTGAAAAACCAAGCAGAGGTAGGGGTGGATGATATTGCTAAACGGTTGATGGACTTTGGTTTCCATGCACCCACAGTGTCTTGGCCTGTTGGTGGTACTATGATGGTTGAACCTACGGAAAGCGAAGACTTAGCAGAGTTGGATCGTTTCTGTGATGCCATGATCACCATTCACCAAGAGGCTCAAGCGATCGCAGATGGTACAATTGACCCTGCTAACAATCCTTTGAAAAATGCGCCCCACACAGCAGAAATGGTAATTTGTCAAGAGTGGGATCGTCCTTATTCCCGTGAAAAAGCAGCTTATCCCGCGTCTTGGAGCAAAGAACATAAGTTCTGGCCAACTGTAGGACGTATTGATAACGCTTACGGAGACAGAAACCTAGTTTGTTCTTGTGAAGGAATGGACGCTTATAAAGAAGACTAACACATAGTAGGGTGGGCAATGCCCACCTTACCTTAATTGTCTTATTAGGTAGGAAAAAATAAACACAAGTTCGTAGTGAGTCCTTTAGGACTAGAAAACCATTCATGATGAAGGCTAAAGCTTTCACTACAGACTTTTCATGAAATGTCTCTACAAATGTGAAATATTAATAATTAACTGTCTGTAAACCCTTCACCAAACCCCACTACTGCTTTACAAAATACATTATTTTCGCTGTAGTGTTCACCAATTTTTATTAATGCTGTTTTCCCTCCATTTAACCAGCGTTTTCCATTAAATATTTGTTTAATAATTTCCCATTTTTCTGGTTGGTTCTTTTGAATGCCTCTAAACTCAGCATTTATAATTTCTGTTGCTGTTGTTTCGCTAACATTGGGATATTTATTATTTAATTCAGTTAGTTTGTTTATGATTTCATCTAGTGCATTTTTAATAGATGGATCAGAAGCGTACTTTTTGCCAATAACTTCACCTAAGTTTGTTTCAGTGATGTTGACAACATCAGCTTTAATACTGTATTTACCACTATTTGACATTTCACTTTCCTCCTTATTTCTAGATGGGTTTAGATCACGTTTAACAATATCGTTGACTAAACCCTGTACATTCACCATATCATAACTCTTAATACATTGAATTTCAGGACGTTGATCATCAATGAATTTATTAAGCACATCCCAAAGAGAAAAATGAGGTGACTGACTTCCTTTACATTTTGAACAATTACAGGGAACTAATGTTTCATATTTAAGACGTTCATAAGAATCATGAATTTTCCCTAACTCATGTCTTACAGTGGTTAATAAATCTCGTTTACGGTTTCCTGAGACTCGTATCCGAATTTCTCCTTTATGATAACGATAACGTTCAATAATTTCTGCCCTTGCACCATCTTTATTTAAAACAACTCCTGTTTTCCAAACACAAGTCTCATTTTCAATGATAGCATGAGTTTCTACAATAAAACGGGTTAAAATTCCTTTAGGCATAAATTCATATTCATAGCGCAAAAGTAGGTTATTATCTTCATCCCAATTATACTCTGTTTGTTCTGCACTTAATAATTGAGGTGCAATATAATTTCCTGGTTGACTTGGTATTTCATAACATAGTTTAAAGTTCATCATTAACTTTAAAAGTTCACTACGCATGGTGATATATTTTTCTTCATTCCAGATGTTTTTTAAATCATTGCGATCAAATTTACCTAAGTTTTCTCTGACGGTTTCATTATCTAAGACATTATAAACTGCATCGGTTCCCCAAGCAGTATTAAGAATAATAGTTTTCTTTAAAATATCATCGTCCTGAAAGTGTAAAAATACCCCTAATTCATGAAAATAACCGCTTAAAACTAACATATCTTCTAACTCTTTAAATCCTTTGTCTTTACAGATTTTTAAATATTCATCAAGACTGATATAGTCACGGGGATCTTTTTCTAATACTTCTCGAACTTTGACCCAATATGCCGGTAATTCTTCGCCAATATGAGGTAAGTTACTAATATAGTGTTGAATCTTATTTAAAATTTCTTGTAAACCTCTATTAGTTGCGAAGTTGGTAGCTAAAGTCTCTTTAAAATTAGTAAAGTCTCCTCTTAATTGTCGTTCGTTAATATCTCTTTTTCGTTCTTGTTTTTCATTCTTAATGAGTAAAATAGGACTACTATTACTCAATAATTCAACCACATTTAACCAGTAATAAAAGTCTGTGTCTTCTTTACGAGTATCAGCAACTAATGTATAAAGGGCTCTTTCCGTGAGAAAAAATTGATGGGTTTCATGATAAATTTCCTGTCCTCCAAAGTCCCAAATATTAACTCTAAATTTTTTTCCGTTATCTAGAGGAAAGTACCATTGAATAACATCTATTCCTTCCGTAGATTCTTCATCGGTTTTCAGTTGATAATTATTATCTTTTATTTTTTGTGCTAAGGTAGTTTTTCCTGCACCTCCTTCCCCAACAATCAATAATTTTGCTTCATAAAGATGTTCAATTTCTTGTTCTAATTGTTGTTTTAAATAGTTTCGTATTGCTGCAACACCTTTTTTCCTAATTGAAGTTGGAGGAGATTGTAAGGGGTTCTTTCCATAGGTTAATTTTGTTACCCGTAATAGTCCAATTTCAGGAGGAAGCTTTGTAAATTGATTATCTCGTAGTTCTAAATTTCGCAAGTTATATAAGTTACTAATTTCTTTAGGTAAATTTGTTAATTTATTACCGCTTAAATCAAGAGTATATAAATTTAATAATTGACCAATTTCAGGAGGAATATTTGTTAGTTGGTTATTCCTCAAATCAAGTGAAGTGAGATTAGTTAATTGACCAATTTCAGGAGGAATATTTGTTACTTGGTTATCCCTCAGATAAAGTGAAGTGAGATTAGTTAATTGACCAATTTCAAGGGGAATGTTTGTTACTTGTTTATTCCACAGATAAAGTGAAGTGAGATTAGTTAATTGACCAATTTCAGGAGGAATATTTGTTAGTTATTTATTCCACAACAGATCAAGTGAAGTGAGATTAGTTAATTGACAAATTTCAGGGGGAATGTTTGTTACTTGGTTATTCCACAGACTAAGTGAAGTGAGATTAGTTAATTGACAAATTTCAGGGGGAATGTTTGTTACTTGGTTATTCCACAGATTAACTGAAGTGAGATTAGTTAATTTACCAATTTCAGGAGGAAGGTTTGTTAGTTGGTTATTCCACAGATAAAGTGAAGTGAGATTAGTTAATTGACCAATTTCAGGAGGGATAGATGTTAATCCTTTAAATGAAAGATCCAAGGATTCTCTTTTATCCTTTGCTGCTTTTTCAATAACCTGTAATAATTCTTCCTCTGTCATATCAGTTATCAGTTATCAGTGACCATTTATAAATATTATATCTTGTCTTCTATAATATGTCTTAGTTGCTGCACTTGATAAACAAGCAAAAAAGAAAGGTGAATCATGAAATATCATTATAGTATGGTCATTCAATGGTCAGAAGAAGATCAACTATTTTTAGTCCATTTACCTGAGTTTTCTTGGCAACAATTTCATACTCATGGCAAAACTTATGAAGAAGCTGCGAGAAATGGAAAAGAAGTTATCGAGAATTTTGTAGAAATGCTTATAGAAGAAAATCAACCTTTACCAGAACCTAGAATATTGCCCAAAAAGCCGTTAAAAATTGCTTAAAAATTAAACATTACTTTGATTCATTAGATAATAAAAGTATTATTTATTATTCAAATTGTGTTATTATTTGCGAAATTTTAGTGACATCAATATTATCTTTTTCAGATTTTGAATAAATATCCAACAGTACAATAAAATCCGTTGTTTGTAGCCAATAAATTAGACGATATCCACCACTTTTGCCCTTTTAGACATCATTATTCTTAATACGAAGCTTATAAACAACAAATTTGATACCTGGAATGCGATCGCCTAAAATTTCTCCTAATCTAAGCTTTTCTAGAATTGGCTGTAAATCAGTTTGAATGTGACGATATTTTTTAGATAGCGATCGCACCTTTTTTTGAAATTCACGAGTTGCTATTACTTCAAACAATATCTGTCTCCTCCCATAATTGAGATAAGGATACAGTATCTCCGGTCATTGCTTGTTGCCAAGATTGTTTAAAGCTTTCCTCGGAAAAATTTTCATCAGAAGTATCTAACTCATTCTGATTTTCTTCAATTTCATCTACTAAAATAATTACTTTAACCGTTGAGGGTTGAGAGGAAGTAGAAGCTAAACGAAAATCAGGTAATTGAATTTGTCCATTATCCGTTACAGTTGCGGTTAATTCGTAAGCTTTCATAACAAAATACACTCTAATCTTAAAAAGACAATAATTTAATATTTAGGTTATTATAGCAATACTTTAGCTCTAATTCCATTGTCATAATCAACTCTCAATCGTTTTAACATAAGGATAAGCAAGTATTTTAGCTAAAATAATCCACTAAAATATTTATTAGTGACCAGTTACTAATTTGACCATCGCTCACTAAATAGAAAAATTAGGAGTGTGAGCATCTTGCTCACTAAAGACATAAATAACAAATATCTTGCTCACTAAAGATATAAATAATATAGCAATCAGTTATCAGTTGTGAGAATTAAGTGAATTGTGATCCCCCCTAACCCCCCTTAATAAGGGGGGAACTGAACGGGGTATCTTGATGTTCTCATGAATCATTCCTGATTGCTATAAATATCTTGCTTACTAAAGACATAAATAATAAATACAAGCATAGCAAGCAAGATGCTTGCACTACAGGAAATTTCATTAAACCTTACAAGAACCTAGAATATTACCCAAGAAACAGTTTAAAATTGCTTGAAAATTAAGCCATATTTGGGGTTTGTAAGGTGGGCAAAATTTTGTATTTTATTAGTAGATTACATAAGTTGATAATTTGCCCACCCTACGGTTTTAATATTTTGTTGATTCAAACTCTTTATTGATTTCCCAATATCAATTTTTTAGAGTATAGCTACATATTTCCGTAGGGGACGACGGCCGTTGACCCCGACAACACCAAAGATGGAAACAGAAAAAAAGGTTATGATAAATAAGGTTAAGGAGTGTTAAGCTTTGGGAATATGGACGAATCAAACAGCATACGTATCCGGGGTGCGAGACAACATAATCTGAAAAATATCGATCTCGAACTACCGCGCGATCGCCTCATTGTCTTTACAGGGGTATCCGGTTCGGGAAAATCATCTTTAGCGTTTGATACCATCTTCGCTGAGGGACAAAGACGTTATGTTGAGTCCCTGAGTGCTTATGCGAGACAGTTTTTGGGACAGTTAGATAAACCGGATGTGGATGCGATCGAAGGGTTGAGTCCCGCTATTTCTATCGACCAAAAATCAACCTCCCATAACCCTCGTTCAACTGTGGGAACGGTAACAGAAATATACGACTATTTACGCTTATTATTTGGTCGTGCTGGAGAACCCCATTGTCCTCACTGCGATCGCCTCATTGCACCCCAAACCATAGATGAGATGTGCGATCGCGTTATGGAACTCCCAGACAGGACAAAATTCCAAATTTTAGCCCCTGTAGTGCGAGGGAAAAAAGGAACCCATAAAGAACTCCTATCCAGTTTAGCAGGCCAAGGATTTGTAAGGGTAAGAGTGGATGGAGCAGTGAGAGAACTTTCCGATAATATTGAATTGAAAAAGAATCATTATCATGACATAGAAATAGTTGTTGATCGCCTCATCAAAAAAGAAGGAATAGAAGAAAGATTAGCAGATTCCCTCAGCACTTGTTTAACCCATGCTGACGGGTTAGCAGTCATAGATATTATCGAACAAGAAGACAATAATAACCCTTCAGAAATCATGTTTTCTGAAAACTTTGCTTGTCCCGAACATGGGGCAGTTATGGAAGAACTATCACCCCGTTTATTCTCCTTTAACTCTCCCTATGGTGCTTGTCCTAATTGTCACGGGTTAGGAAGTTTACGGCAATTTTCCCCTGATTTAGTCATACCTGATCCCAACGCTCCTTTATATGCTGCCATCGCTCCTTGGTCAGAAAAAGATAACACTTACTATTTATCCCTACTCTATAGTATTGGACAAACTCACGGCTTTGAAATCCAAACAGCTTGGAATCATTTAACCAAAGAACAACAAGACTTATTACTCTATGGAAGCGATCAACCCATCTGGTTTGAAAAAGATTCTCGCTTTGATAGTGGTCAAGGATACTATAAAAAATTTGATGGTATTTTAGCAATATTAGATCGGAATTATCAAGAGACAAGCTCAGAGATAATGAAGCAAAAGATGGAAAAATATATCGTTGATCAAACCTGCGAAGTTTGTCACGGTAAACGCCTTAAACCAGAAGCTTTATCCGTCCGACTGGGAGGATGTAGCATTGATGAATTAACAAGTGTTTCCATTGATAAATGTTTGTACAGAATAGATAACCTAGACCTAACACCCAGACAACAATTAATCGGTGAACTCGCACTAAAAGAAGTTAGAAACCGTTTACAATTTCTACTTGATGTCGGCTTAGATTATTTAACCTTAAACCGAGGAACAGCAACATTATCAGGAGGCGAAGCTCAAAGAATTCGTCTTGCAACCCAAATCGGTTCGGGGTTAACAGGAGTATTATATGTATTAGATGAACCCAGTATAGGACTACATCAAAGAGATAATGGAAGGTTATTAAATACCCTCAAAAAATTGAGAGATTTAGGCAATACTTTAATTGTAGTTGAACACGACGAAGAAACCATTAGAACCGCCGATCACTTAGTTGATATTGGACCATTAGCAGGAATTCATGGAGGAGGCATTGTTTGTCAAGGTGATTTAGAAAACCTTTTAAAGGCAGACACATCTGTAACGGCTGACTATTTATCAGGGAAAAAAGCAATTGAAACACCAGCAAAACGTCGGGCAGGAAATGGCAAGAGATTCTGCTTAAAAAAATGTTTTGCTAATAACTTAAAAAATATTGATGTAGAAATACCATTAGGAAAATTAGTCGCTATTACTGGGGTTTCAGGGTCAGGAAAATCAACATTAGTCAATGAATTATTATACCCTTCCCTCCAACATCATCTAACCAAAAAAGTACCCTTACCCAAGTCTTTAGGTGAAGTCACGGGACTCGATGCTATAGATAAAGTAATCGTCATTGATCAGTCTCCCATAGGCAGAACACCGAGATCCAATCCTGCAACCTATACAGGTATTTTTGATGGTATCAGAGAGTTATTTTCTCAGACAGTAGAAGCCAAAGCAAGGGGTTATAAACCGGGTCGTTTTTCCTTTAATGTTAAAGGAGGAAGATGCGAAAATTGTGGGGGACAAGGAGTTAATGTTATTGAGATGAATTTTTTACCCGATGTCTATGTTCAATGTGACGTTTGTAAAGGGGCAAGATACAATAGAGAAACCCTACAAGTTAAATATAAAGGTCATTCCATTGCTGATGTTTTGGACATGACAGTAGAAGAAGCTTTAGGGGTATTTGAAAATATACCAAAGGCAGTCAAACGATTACAAACCCTAGTAGATGTTGGCTTAGGTTATGTTAAATTAGGACAGTCTGCCCCCACTTTATCAGGAGGAGAAGCACAACGGGTTAAACTAGCATCAGAATTATCCCGTCGGGCAACAGGAAAAACCCTATATTTAATCGATGAACCCACCACAGGATTATCATTTTATGACGTTCATCACTTATTAAATGTCCTACAAAGATTAGTTAATAAAGGTAATTCTATTTTAGTCATAGAACACAATTTAGACGTAATTCGTTGTTCAGATTGGATTATTGACTTGGGACCAGAAGGAGGGGACCAAGGGGGTAATATTGTTACCTTTGGAACCCCTGAAGATGTAGCTAAACATCCCACCTCTTACACAGGACAATATTTACAAGAAGTATTAAAACAATATCCGATCGCAACGGATAAAGATTAAGCTTAAATGTAGTAGTGCAAGCATCTTGCTTGCTATTTGTTCTAGGTATTTTTCTAGCTATAGCAGTTAGTAATCAGTTGTGAGAATTAACTTTGAGTACAAGGGAACAGGCAACAGGCAACAGATAAACAAAAATCATATCTCATAAATAATTCCCGATTGCTATGTTTTTCTAGGTAGCTATAGCAGTCAGCTTGGCGTTGTGAAACAATCATTATAATGCTAATTTTAATAGTATGATGAACACATTTTCGTAGGGGTTAACGGCCGTTAACCCCTACAAGAAAAACATCATTCAACCGGCCCCACCGAATACCTCAATATTATCAAAGGCACAAATAGGAGAAGCATGGCCCACACGGATCGCTTGATTGGGTTCTCCTTTACCACAACTGGGAGTGCCGTATATCCCCAAAGTTGAACGATCTCCTACTTGGGATAAACTACGCCAAAATTGATTAGTAATGCCCCGATAATTAGGGTTTTTCAACGTTTTAGTCAACTTACCATTTTCGATAAGCTTGGCGTATTCACAACCAAATTGAAACTTATTACGATAATCATCAATAGACCAAGAGCGGTTAGACTGCATATACACCCCAGACTCAATATTACTAATCATCTCCTCAAAAGAACTACCACCGGGTTCTAAGTTAATATTAGCCATGCGATCGATAGGGGGACGATTCCAAGAACAAGCGCGTAAATTAGCCACTCCTGGCACATTTGCCCTAATTTGGCTTTCCTTACTGCCTAATCCTCTTAACAATACCCCTTCTTTGATTAAATACTCACGGGTGGCGACATTCCCCCCATCATCAAACCGATAACTAGCAAATTCCCCAGACACCGAAGGATCGAAAGTAACATTCATCAGAGGGGAACCATAAACCAAGTCGCCAAAATCCTCTAACTTAACAAAACTTGACCCTGCATAATTCCGTTCGTCCCCTAAAATGCGATCAAGTTCCAAAGGATGACCAATACTTTCGTGTATTTGTAACATCATTTGATCAGGGGCCAACACTAAAGTAGTATTAGTGCTAGGACAGTCTGGAGCCGCTAATAATTCTAGAGCCTGTTCGGCGATCGCTTCGGCGCGGCCTAAAATTTCCGCTTCCTCAAGAACTTCCACTCCCCCTTGATAACAACGCGCACTAAATCCATTATCAGTCCGTTTTTGAATAATATTACCTTCTTGTGCCGTTGCAGTGGAGTTGGTGCTGATTAAGAGAAACTTTTGATAAGCATCGGAACCATTACTACTCACCAGTTGAATTTCTGTTTCTACCAAACGGGCGATCGCAGAGGTACTGACAATCTTATCGTTAACTTTTAGGGTTTCATTAACTTTGAGTAGCAGATCGTTAATATCTTTAGGACTAAGAACATCAAAAGGTTTAACGTAGGGAGATTGATAGGTTCCTACTGCTTGTGGGCGTTGTTCTACAGTGAAAGGATAGATTCCCCACTCGGCCGCTGTTATGGCTTGTTGATAAGCAATTTCTGCTGCTAGTTTAATATTCTCTGCTGTTAAATGGTTGGTGGCACAATAACCCATTTGTCCTTTGGCTAAGACTTCCACCATCACCCCTTTGGTTTGAGTGCGTCCGTTACTTTGGGGTTTCCCATCCCTAACATAACGCAGGGTAGAGGTTTCGGTTACTTGGCGTAACCCGATCCAATCAGCAGGGACGTGGATTTCTTTTAACCAGGTTTCTAGGTTTTGGGTCATTGATCTCTAACATACCTTTAATTTTTACCATTCTAGGATAACTGGAAAATAAAGGTAACTAAATCCCCTTTACCCAAAGAAATGCGATCGCCGGGGTGCAAACGGTGACGGTTTCCTGGGGATAAAGCATTGTAATTAATATAAGTCCCATTAGAACTACCCACATCTTCGATATAGAAAATGCCAGCTTCGTTGCGAATATCAGCATGAATACGAGAAACCACATCAGCATCTGGTAATCCTGAGACATCGAGATCCGGGGGGATCTGTTCATTGGGTTTACCTATATGAATAATCTCTAAACCTTGAGGCATTTCCAATGTTGTATTGGTTTGAACATGGAGTAAACTGGCGGTTTGGGTTTGTAGTTGTGTTGCTGGGCTGACTGCTGGTTTTGGAGGCGGTGGGGGTGGTGTAGAACTTTCTTCTGGAAGATTACTCATAGGAGGCGGTGGGGGTGGTGTAGAACTTTCTTCTGGAAGATTACTCATAGGAGGCGGTGGGGGTGAAGTTTCTGCAACTGAAGTCATGGAACCATAAAAAGTATTGGGCGCGCCGCATTCCCCACAAAAAGTGGCACTACTGAGTAATGGCAGACCACAGCTACCACACTTAACCAACCGAGGAAGAGGGGTAAAACAGGCTTCACACTGCACTGCTCCATCGGGATTTTCATGGTCACAATTTGGACAAGTAATCATGGAGAAATTGGATAGAAACCCCGTCCTTCTAGGACGGCTTTATTGCTTACTTAGATTTTGACACTCCACTGCCTAAAGGCGAGTGGATTCTTGGTTCACTGACTCAACTTACCTTGACAGGCATTGCTACCAACCAAAATAGAGGTCGAATCTCCCCAAGCGTTTAGGTCTTCCGACCAGCTTCCGATATGCCCTATCGTAGCTTCTTGCTCCGTCCTATACGCTGAGGGAACCTCAGCGCGGGCGGTGCGCTTTTTTGAGTATATTTAATGCAGCCATTTTGTCTCTATCCTCAGAGTACCCACAGGAACAAACATGAGTTCTAACAGATAGTGATTTCTTGATTAGTTTGCCACAATTGAAACATTCTTGTGATGTATATGCAGGATTAACGGCAATAGTTAACCTACCGTATTTAACCCCAAAATACTCAATCCATTTTCTTAATTGTGACCAGCCAGCATCATTAATACTCTTAGCTAGTTTCTTGTTACGCACAACGCATCTAAGTCAGATTGACAACACCAATTTCTCACCATAAAAAGCCGTCCTAAAAGCGCACCGCCCCGTCTGAGGTTCCCTCAGACATAGGGAAGGAGCAAGAAGGACGGGGCTTTAAACCCAGTTTTTCGGTAATTCCGCTCCGGCTCCTTTATCTAATAACCATAACAGTTCTCCTTGAGGTTTGACCGCTTTGGCAGGGTATAGTCTCTCATCTCCATTAGGGGAAAAAATTGACCTTAATGCTGGCCTTTTGTTGTCTCCTGCCACTAAAAACATTACACAACGAGCGTTATTGATCAAAGGATAGGTAAAGGTTAAACGAGGTTCTCCATCCTTATTCCCAACTGTAACCAAGCGATCGCTTACGGTTAGGGCTTCTGTTTGGGGAAACAAAGAGGCAGTATGACCATCATCCCCCATACCCAATAAAATCAGATCGAAGGTGGGGAATTCTCCTGCTTTGACCCCAAAAAATTCTTCTAACTCCTGGTTATGGGTTTTAGCGTCTACAGAGGGGTCATTACTACCTGTTGGCATAGGATGGATATTAACAGTAGGAAACTTGACCTGATCTAACCAAGCTTGACGGGCCATGAGTTGGTTGCTATCAGGATGATCCGCAGCAACATAACGCTCATCTCCCCAAAAAATATGAATTTTTTCTAAAGGTAGAGATTTTTGGGCTAAGGCTTCGTACAGTGGTTTGGGAGTGCTACCACCAGCTAGAGCGATCGTAAATTGTGCTTGTTGCTCTAGGGTAGTATGAATTTTATCGACGATTAAATCTAGTGCATGAGTAATCAGGGCAGGTTTATCCGTTAATACTTGTATTTGTGTCATTCCTAATCTATTCTCGTCGACGAAACTTTTGAGTAAGGTTTAGAATATTATTGTAGAAAGTACGGTTGTAGACCTTGCCAATTTCCCCTAAATCTTTTAAGCTCATAGACTAGATTGAGGAATTTATGTTGTACATTGGGGAGGAATTTACTTAAAACCCTCTGCTAAGCTCCCTGCACCTAGTTATTGAATCCTTTGGCAATCAGAGTAATTTCTCTGTTAGCTGTTATCTTTAAGAGAATGCTATCTAAAAACTGATAAAAAAATGAATTATTCAGCATTTACATCCTTAACTCTAAAACTTATCGGGGTAATTTTTGTCCTATCTTCCATGTTGGACTATCTAACCATTCTGATTCCTCCCAACTTACAGAGTCAATCATGGAAAATCGGTGCGGTAGCTGGGATTGTTGATAGAGGGGTTGTGCCTTTGGTTGGTATAGCCTTTATTTTGGTTGGCTATTTTATTGATGGTTTAGCCAATACTACCCCATTAAAAAAATCAGGATTCAATCTCAAATTTCCAGTTTATATTTTGTCTGCTCTTTTAGGGTTAATGTTTTTATTGGCGGTTCCTTTCCACCTCAGCAATCTCAACAGTGCTAAAACAGACGCTCTAGAAAGAATTCAACAAGGTGCAGGTCAAGGGGCGGAGCAAATTCAACAGTTCTTAACCCAAGTGGATACTTTGTCTAGAAACCCTGGCCGACTTAACGAGCAGCTTCAAAGACTTAATCAAGCTATCGAAGCAGGGCAAGTTCAAGGAAGACAGTTGAACGCTCAACAGTTAGAAACTTTGCGCCAACAACGTCAGCAACTACAAGGATTACGAGATTTAGCCCAAAATCCCCAAGAGTACAAAAAAAGAACAGAGGAGTTGAAAAATCAACTAGAAACCCAACTCCGTGAACGCCGTAAACGGGCTGAGGATCAAGCAACAACACAAGCATTAAAGCAAAGTCTTCGTATTGGTTTAAGTAGTTTAATGTTAGCCATTGTTTACAGCGTTATCGGCTGGATTGGCTTAAAATCAGAAATTAGCTCACCTAAAGGACCAAAAGCTCCTGCTCGTCCCAAGGTGAAACGATAATTCAACAACCTAACTTACCTCCTGCCTCCTGCCCCCTACTATAAGAAAAATTCAAGGCCATAGTAACCTATAAACCCTTAACCAATACAGGTTAAGGGTTTATCAACTTTTAAATGTTTCTATTAATGCTGCTCGGACTTAGTGGGACGAAATCACCATAAATGGTTAATCCCAGTAACATTGGTTCCCCTGCTTGAATTAGGTTTCCCGTCAATACACAACTTTCATCTTTCCTGGCTTTGGCCTCGACTGTAGCACGAATATCCACCGCCGAAAATTGTGGTCTATAGTCCCCTGATTTTTGCTGTACATAGTTCCAGAGAATATCTCTGATCAATGCTTGATACCCTTGATTGCCAGAAAGCCCTTTGAGCTTATCTTTGAGTGTTCTTTCTAAACGGATGCTGGTAACTTTCATTTCAGTGGTTGAAGTACGGGGAAGGGTTTTCATGATTTTTTCCTCATCAAAAAGTAGACATTTCAGTAATATCAGTGTAGTATGAAAAAGTCTCTTTTAACACGATTGAAAACTTTCATGTTACTTTCTTCGGTTCCCAGTTTATTTCTATTCGTCCCCAATGCTTGTCAACAGTGGCAACCTGGGATCACGGAAGAGAATGAGTTGGAAAAAAGAAGTAAACTCCCACAAAAACCAGTAATAGTCCTAAAATTTACGATATGGAGTCAATATAACCGAGATTATTCCCTATTAGGTGATAATACACTCCCAGAGAGAAGAAAACCCCTAAACCTGACAAGCTGGTGGCGAAGACAAATCTTCCCTATCCCTAGATGAATACCTAACTCCTCAAGGTTTGTCTAACCCCCCGCTTTACTCCCTAGTAGAAAGTGGGGGCTTTGATTAGAAAAACCAAAATTGACGGAGAAGATAGGTATCTAACGTTATTTTTATCTTACTTATCCACTCACATCAATGATGTTGGCCAATTTTAAAGCGACAAAAGAAGATGTTAAAACTAACTTATACCCATGATGGATTTTTAATTGACCATCTCGAAGAGTCCTTAGAAGCTTGGGTGACAACTCGTGTCATTTTAGCCTTACGAGCAGGTACAAGTCTTTGTGTTGAACCGAGTAGTGCTTCCTTTTTAATTTCTTTAGACTTACCCTACGTAGACCAATTATTAAAAAATGTGGATCAGTTTGCCGAGGAAATTTTAGAAGTTAACCGTTGTGATGATGAAGCGATGGAAGTTGTCTTAGAAGGCACTTGGTTAGGCGCAGATGTGGCCAGCGAAGAAGGTTTGTTTGTCTGTCGTTTAAGCGATCGCTTAGAATCCCTTCTTTACCAAATTTGGCAAGAGTCTCCTGTTAAAATTAATTAGCTTAATCTTGGGGTCAACAGTTGTTGATCCCATTGAGAATATGGAAAAAAGTCGATAACCCAGTTACCATAAATAAAGGCATTTTCCTGAGATCGCAACACCAAGACAAAAATAAAAATGACAACCACACCCATTGCCCCATCTGCAACTCAAACCCAGTATCCTGACGAAATCGGACGTTTTGGGAAGTATGGGGGAAAATATGTGCCGGAAACCCTCATGCCGGCCCTTAGCGAACTAGAAACAGCTTATCATCGCTACAAAAATGCTCCTGAGTTTCAAGCAGAATTATCCCAACTATTAAAAGATTATGTAGGCCGTCCCAGTCCTCTCTACTTTGCCGAACGTTTAACCGAATATTACGCTCGTCCTGATGGTACGGGTCCACAAATATACTTAAAACGGGAAGATTTAAACCATACCGGAGCGCACAAAATTAATAATGCCCTTGGACAAGTCTTGTTAGCGAAACGCATGGGCAAAAAGCGTATTATCGCAGAAACTGGTGCAGGGCAACATGGAGTCGCAACGGCAACGGTTTGCGCCCGTTTTGGCTTGGAATGCGTCATTTATATGGGTATCCATGATATGGAACGGCAAAAACTCAATGTCTTCCGTATGAAACTATTAGGGGCCACGGTGCAACCAGTATCAGCCGGCACCGGAACCCTCAAAGATGCCACCTCAGAAGCCATTAGAGACTGGGTAACCAATGTAGAAACAACCCATTATATTTTGGGTTCTGTTGCCGGACCCCATCCTTATCCCATGATTGTCCGAGACTTCCATGACATTATTGGCCAAGAAACCCGTCGCCAATGCCAAGAAAAATGGGACAGTTTACCCCATATTTTATTGGCCTGTGTGGGAGGTGGTTCTAATGCCATGGGACTATTTTATGAGTTCGTCAAAGATACTGAAATACGGCTGATCGGAGTAGAAGCAGCAGGAGAAAGTATTGCCTCTGGAAAACACGCTGCTACCCTGACAAAAGGTCGTCCAGGGGTATTACACGGGGCTATGAGTTATCTATTACAAGATGAAGAAGGACAGGTTATAGAAGCCCATTCTATCAGTGCAGGGTTAGATTATCCTGGAGTGGGACCCGAACATAGTTATCTCAAAGATAGTGGCCGTGCTGAATATTATAGTGTTACCGATGCTGAAGCTATAGCTGCCTTTCAACGGTTATCTGAGTTGGAAGGCATTATTCCAGCCCTGGAAACTTCCCATGCGATCGCCTATTTAGAAACCCTTTGTCCCCAACTCGAAGGCAGTCCCCGTATTATTATTAATTGCTCGGGACGAGGAGATAAAGATGTACAAACAGTGGCTAAGTATTTAGGAGATGAGTAGTTTTTGGTGAGAGGAGGGGGAGACTGGGGGACTGGGAGACTGGGAGACTGGGGGACTGGGGGACTGGATGAGGAGGGGGAGAAAAAACATAACTCCGAACTCCGAACTCCGAACTCCGAACTCCGAACTCCGAACTCCCCACTTTTCCTAACTAAATTAGAAAAAACATTCATAATGGTGTTCTTAGATAATCGTAGAAAAAAACAGTTAGAAACCTGCTTACAAAAATTAGGGGTATCCAATAGCTTATCCGTTGACCTAAAACTATTAGATTTAGCCCTAACCCATCCTACTATTTCCAAAGAAAATAACTATCAACAATTAGAGTTTGTGGGGGACTCAGTGGTTAGATTAGTTTCCGCTGAAATATTATTAGAAACCTATCCCAATGAGTTAGTAGGCGAATTTGCGGCTATTCGTTCTATTTTGGTGAGCGATCGCACCTTAGCTGAGTTTGCTGATAATTATGGTTTAGATCGTTATCTCCTTATGATTGATAGTGTTGCCCAAGATAAAATAGGTCGAGTATCTTGGTTAGCAGATACTTTTGAAGCTGTATTAGGGGCATTATATTTAAGTACCCAAAATATGACCTTAATTCGTCCTTGGTTAGACCCTTTATTATTGCAAAAAGCAGCAGAAATTCGCTCAGATCCAGCCCGTCAAAACTATAAGGATGCTCTGCAAGAATGGACACAGGGCCAATACAAAATATTACCAGACTATCGTGTTGCCGAACAACATCAAAATCGAGGCCACCATCAACGATTTTTTGCAGAAGTTTGGCTCAAGGATCGTCAACTAGGATCGGGTTATGGCCGCTCTAAAAAAATGGCAGAACAAGCAGCCGCTAAAGATGCTTTTTTCTCTGTTGTTCATCAACAAGTTTAGATTGACAAGTTCTAATTATCAAAAAATGCTCCACGTTGAATCAAAGTATTTTTTAGCTCATCATTAATTCCTTGATTATCAGCGAACCTTGCATTAATAACATTAGCATCATTAAAATCAACATTAGTTAGTTTAGGGTTTGCTGAAAAAGTTTCTCCAAAATTTATGCCACTTTTGACCAAGAATTTTCTGACAAATCAATAAGTTTTAGTACATAAAAATTGTTTAAAGTATAATCAAAATTAATGAAAGGCGGTTTGATGAGTTCCCCTGTTCTATTATTAGTAAATAAGGACAAAAAAAGCGACAAAAACTGCCTCAGAAGTTTACAAAGATTGACAACTAAAAATGTAATAGCAATAGATGTAATGGAGGTTTCAGGGAGTTTTGTCATCACGAGATTTAGGCTAAATCTTCGTTTAGCTTGTCCAAACTTTCCCTCAATAGCATTACGGAAGCATTCATCGGAGTGGGCTTGTTTCTTTTCTTCTTCACTGACATTTTTCGGAGGTCTTCCTAACTTCGGACCACTGATTCTTATCCCTCTTTCCTTACACCAATTTCTGTTTTCCCTAGTTCGATAAATTTTATCTACATGGACGGATTCGGGATAATAGCCAAACGTTTCTTTATACTTTTCTACTTGTTCTTTTAAATGACAAGATTCATTGAAGTTTTCCCAACTTATTTTTTCTAGAAACACATAGTTATCTACACAGCTTACTGAGAGTTTAGCTCCAAACTCTATTGGTTTTCCTGCTTTTCCCCTCACTATTGGACGAATATGCCGTTGAGTTAAACTTACAATTCTTTGAGGAACACTCTGGGTCTTATTCTCCCACATTGACTGTTGTTGTTCATAAACTTTTTTGATAGTCTCTAGACAATTTTTCTGTCTTTTACTCAGATTTTCCAGGGAAGCCCCAGCTTGAATTAAGTCTTCTATATTTCCTAAATTTTTCTTAAGGTATTTTAACTGTTTCCCGATAGCTTTTCTTCTTTCTTGATAAGATACTTTTCGTTTTTTAGCTACTTTTAAGTATTCCTTTCTAGCAATTTTTCTAGAAGTTCTCGGCTTTTTTCTCAATTTTACTCTTAATGGTTTATAAAGATTATCTATTATTCTTTCTGTCTCAATTCTGGCTTGATTTAATATGCCTAAATCCGTTGGGTATTTGATGTCTGCTGGCGCACAAGTCGCATCTAAAATTAGTTTACCTTTATTTTTTATTTTTTCTCCTTTTTCTTGGAGACAATCCTTTTTTTTTACTTCTTTATCACTCTTGTCTATTTCTCTTTTTACTATTTTTTTATTGATTTTGTTTATCAATTCTCCATCAATTCTTTTCCTAAAATGAACTAGCATTGAAGATTCCAGTGGTGGCTCTTGTTGATAACAATTTAAACCTATAAAGTATTGTAGATAGGGATTTTCTCTAATCTGTTCTATAGTTTCTCTATCACTTGTTCCTAATTTTTCCTTAATAATTAATGTCCCTAATGCCATTCTAAATAGTTTGGCTGGCGCACCTTTTTCTGCTGAAAAAAGTTTAGCATATTCTTCCTCAAAATCATCCCAAGGTATCAACTCTGCCATGATTACCCAACGATTATTGGGGGACAATTTGCCCTCGAAAGGTAATTCAAATTTTTCTGGGGGCGGTAAAGGTTGCTCCTCTTTTCGATACATTTGTTCTTGACCAACAACTGGGAGGTGTTTCTACCAATTATAGCGGTTTGTAGCCGACAAAGCTGATCTTTTTTGCGATCGCGAATATGGGTGTAACCTTTTAAAGAATAGGGTTTTGCTTTTATTCAGCAAACCCTAGTTTAGTTTTATTGAGACAACTTCTTTGGAGGATAGCATTATTCAAATTACAGTTACTCAAATTAGCGTAACTCAGGTTAGCCCAACTTAGATCCGTATAACTGAGATTACAGCCACTTAAATTGGCTTTACTAAGATTAACACCACTGAGATTAGCACTGCTTAAATTAGTCCCCATGAGAACGGATTTTGTTAAGTCAGATCCCATTAAATTAGCTTCAATAATATCGGCTCCAACTAGAGACACCTGAATGAGATAAGTTTCATTTAGGTTAGATTTGTTGAGGTTAACACCATTTAAATTAGCACCGGTAAGATTAGCTCCTTGTAAATCAATGTTACTAAGATTAGCCCAACTTAAATTAATTCCTTGTAAATTAGCCCCACTTAGATCAACCCCAGTTAAATAATCCTTGATTAATCTATTTTTATCGATTTCTTCCATTCTTAGTTTTTGAATTAACTTAGGAGTTACGCATTGACAAATTAACTTAAATATGAGTAGCTTTAAAGAGAGACAACGATCGCTAATTATTAGAGTCATTAAAATTGACGTAATAATAACAATAACTAATCTATAAATTAGGCTGATAATTTCAAATTTATTTGCTCTAAAATAAAATTCCGATTAACTTCAATAGACAATTCTCTTTGGAGTTGATACCAATTATCAATTAACTCATTAGCTCTCATTAATTCAAGTTTAATAAAAGCCCGTAAAGAACTAAAGAAATGGGTCAATATAGCTTCTGATTTTCTGACTATAAATTTATTGATACCACATAATTGTTTGAGCGCACGATGGTAACATTCAATAATCCAATGAGTTGTTTTCAACAAAGTAAATAGAGTTTTATCTGTTTCTCTTAAGTCTTTATTTTCTTTGTCAAATAAAATATAAAAACGAAGCATCCCGTTTTTGAAATGTTTCTTAAATACTTTAACTTCGCCAAACTCTTTTAAGTAAACAATTGTCCCATTTTCCTCTATTTCTAAGCTTTCAACGGATTGATATTGTCCTTTAACGATTGATACTTGTCGATTTTTAGCTATTCCTATCATGAAACCTAATTCTTGTTTTTTCAAAATTTTAAGGTTCTCTTTAGATGAATACCAACTATCACCAGTTACATAAATTGGCCTCAGTCCCCAAGCTAAAACTTCCGATAGCATCATCCGAAAATAATCATTTTTAGACAGATTATCTTCTTTATCATAAAGTCGATAATTTAGAGGGACTGAAATTCCATTAGGGTCAGTATATAATAAAGTAACTAAATTAATTCCTTTGATAGTTTTATGTTTATTTCCTGACCAGAAATAACCAATAAATTTACTTAATTTAGGATTACTATAAAGTTTTTCAATGACTGTATCATCAATACTTAAGGTTCCCCCACTCAGTTCAATGTGCTGTTTAAATTCATTGAATAAATCAACAGGTTTATAGCTTTCTCTTAATAAAAAACGGTTAACACTATCATGAGATAAATCCTCAAATATCTCGGATAAACGATTACAACCCGAATATTTGGATTCAGCAATTAAATAGTAAGTATAGAGTTCTAAATGACATTTAGCCGTTGATTTCTTCGTTATAGTTCGGATATCTACCTCCAGTTCTTATAATCCTCTCTATTTTATCAGTTTTTTGCTTTTTGTTAACAGCGATCGCTTTCTCTGTTTGGACTATGCACATTGTAAACCATCTGTCAATGCGTAACTCCTATAACTGACATTTTTTGATAACTTCTATATCTTCTCTGAAGCGAACACTCTCAATTATAACTTGAGAAAAATATTCAGTTTTTATATTTTTTAGGAATTCCTCTAAATCTCCAGAAGTGAATAATTTTTCTAGTTTTATTAATTCTTGATCAGAGCCATTAACAATAAGGTTATAACTAGATTGATCAATATAATCTACTTGCAGAGAATTATCTTCACTGACTTTTTTAAATAACGATATAACTAGGTCAAAGTTATAGAAATTAAGTTCATCTATGAAGCTGTTAATACAAATCTCTAATCTTCTTTGACTTTCTATTGGATGACAACCACACTGAACAGACTTATCCCTATAAATATTGCTCTTGTTTCTCGAATAACTGTAATTGTACATTTTATTTCCTGGGTAGATTAAAAGCCAAAGCCTGGATTAAATCTTCTATTGTACATAGCAAAACCATCCCTATTTATCAATTAACTGTATCAGAATAATTGACATAGACCACGTGGTTAACGACGGGGTATAATTCTGTTAAAAAGCTCTCCTTTAAAGGATAAAAAAGACAAAATTATTCATTTTTCGAGGGTCTTCTTCCCTTTTAGGGGGAGGTAATTATCCATTATTAAAGTCCTGATATATTCTCCCTCCTCACATATCATTTCCGACTGCTATATCAGCAGATTTGATATTATGGATTATTTTTCATTAATTGGTCTTCTATAATATCACTCATCCCCAGAAGAAATATCTTAATAGGCTTTTTGTTTTCTGCTTGAGGTAGTATAGCCATGTGGCTGGCAAAATCAATTTTAGCCACCTGACGATAGGATAAGGATACGGGACGAATGGTTGCCAAGGGAATATTACTAAGAATAGGAAGTCCGGCAACAGGAATACCATATTTTTCTTCAGTGTTAGTTTTGAGTAAAAGAAGAAATTTATGACCATTAGAAACTGTCGAAACATTGGCATTCTCAAGCTTATTCGAGTCTCTAGAAAAAAACTGCTGATATAAATCCAAAGTGGTCACATTTTCTGAACCTACATCAGTCATACCAAGACCCGTATCCATGGCCCAATTAATAGGAGGACAAGGGATAACCTTGAAGACGGACTCAACGGGAAGAGCAAAAAGATAGTCAGATTCATCTGATAAAGAATTTCCTGAAATCCTAAAAACGAGAACCCGTAAAGTATCCGGTTGAGTGGTGGTATGAGATAATCTTTGAATTTCAAAAGTTTGATCGATCATGGCCATTATCGTCTCCATTACAGTTTACTTTTTGTTTATTTGACTACTTAAGAGTAACCAAGGTCTGGTTTTGGGTAATCAATTCCCCAATGGTCTCTAAAAGTTCTGGGTGAGAACAAGGTTTAGTCAAGTAACTTTTCGCTCCTAACGCTAAAGCTAACTGACGGTGTTTTTTGCCACTGCGAGTTGTCACCATAATCACAGGAATTTCAGAAATGTTGGCATTTTGTTTCCAGTGACTCAAAAATTCAAAACCATTCATATAAGGCATTTCTATATCACAAATGATCAATTTGATCTCTGGATGCTTATTTAACTTGGCTAGTGCTTCTTGACCATTTCCTGCTTGCAATACCTTATAACCTCCTTTTTCTATTGTTTGCAACAAAGCTTGTCTTTGCACCACAGAATCATCCACCACTAACACCGAAACAGAGTGGCCTAAAAGACTGGGTTTTTCTGGGTTGATACTTAAATCCTTCTGTTGCGCAACAGTTGTCATCGGCGATCGCTCACTCTTTTGTGGTTCACCAGACAGTGTTTTTAATAAAGGATGGACTGTTTGACTGGTTTTTTGCGGTTGAGAAGGTAAGGCCATGGGATCAATTACTAGGGTTAAAGCACCATTTCCTAAGACACTGTAACCCTGAATATAAGAAGGTAAGGTTAAGGTATCACCCAAAGATTTAATCACCAGTTCTTGTTCAACTAAAATCTGCTCCACTTGTAAACACAGACGTTGCTGGTTATGCTTTAACATCAGTAGAGGCTTAACTGAGTTTTTAGACTTTAGAGGAAAAAGACTGTCTGAGTTATTGCCTTTATATAGAGTATTGGACTTTGGACAAAAAAAGCTTGTTAGCGTATATTTTACGCTAAACTAAAATCCCAAAATATCGGCTCTGTATCAGTCAATAAAATTGGCTGACAAATAGGGCTAATCTATAGATTCTGAGGAAAACTAAGGAGCTTTTAAGTTTTCAGTTGATTTTTTGCTCCCTTTCTTGATAACATCATGACGAGTTCGTGGGGCTTTTTTGTAACCTTTAATACGTCCGGAAGAAAAACCTCGACGTTTGGGAAATTTGGCGAAAGTCCCCAAGGTCGTCATTATTCTTGAAAAGTCTCTTTGAACTAGACTAGGGGTGATTTTGATGGATTTATTAGTCTTCAAATACTGTTCCCAATCACGGGGTAAAACCACAGCTAATTTTCTGGCAGCCCACAAATTTACATAAGAAAGAAGTGTTAGTTTAAACCAATTTTCTTCATGATGTACATCGGGAGTTAAATAAGATGTCATCAATAATCTTTGTTTACCAAATCGAAAAAGATGTTCCATGTCATAACGTTGTCGATAACACTGATAACAATCAACTAAACTTAACTCATCGCGCCGAGAACCAATAACAATAAGCCACATAGGTTTCCAAATACTATTTCTTTCTTGATCTCTGACAACAATCTGGAGTAAAGTAAAGGGGTGATTGTTCATTTTATAGTTTTTAGTTCCTCTCATTAACATCTGTTTCCATCCCGAAATAGTCACTGTTAATTGACGACCTTTTTTCGTTGTAAAGGGAACATGATGAACTTCATCAGGTTCAGTCCAAGTTTGGTCATCTTTAAGGTCAAATTTATCCCCATACCAACGGGGATGTCCCGAAGTTTTGGCTTGATTTGGGTCCCGAATAAATTGACGATAAAAAACTCGGTCACTTCTAACTCTTGTAATAGTAACTACGTCTTCATGCTTAACTTGTTCCCCAATAAAATCCTTTTGGCTGTAGTCACTATCAGCCACTAAGACAGATAATTTATCAGAAAATAAAGAACTTTGCCAGATTTTTTTTAGTTGTTGATTGCCTTGATTTACTCCTTTATGTTTAGAGGGGACTAGCTCTCCTGATAAGGGGACAGCCCAAGGGACTTTTTCTGTGTCTATTTGGTCAGGTAAAGCGCAGACAACGGAATAACAATGTCCAATATTAATGGGTTTATTTCCCTTAATTGGATTGGGGTAATGAATAAAGGTTTTATCCGCTAACGTTTCGGCAAACCGTCGTGGACAGGGAGTTGTGTCAATACCAAATAAGTTATAATGTTTTGAAGTGGGAGGAATTGTTCTCGATACCGCTGAAAATAAAGTCTCAATTCTCTGTTCATAATTAGGGTCAGTTTGAGTGGGTAAAAACTCTTGAATTCCTCTATATAAACTGTTATAATCTCTTCTAAATAAAGGATTGAGAGACAATTCAACGACTGAGTGAGCTTGTTGGTTACTGGAGAGGGCATCGAGTAATTCTATAATAGTTTCTTTTCTAGCTTTTAGTCCTTGGAAGAGGTTAGACCTCCACACCAGGAATTCCTCGACAGACGTAGCCGTTTCATTTTTGGTCATTTTTAAAATTTATTACCTTATAAATTAGCGGAATATATACGCTAACATCAAAAGAGGTTGTTTGCTCACGGGGTGACAAGTAGGTTGAAAAGTAAGTCCAGAGCGGTTTTTCTCTGTTACCCGACCCTAAACAATTGTCGGCAACCAGAGAGCTTATTGAGAATGAACGATAATGATAATTATTTGCAAATGGGGGGGAAGACGTGGCATTTGCCACGTCTTCCCCCCCCAAACAGGGCAATCGCATTAAAATCTGAGATGCGTGATCCAGTAAAGATTTTAGAGTTTCAGTACAAATGAACGGCGATCGCGAAACCTCTTATGCAGTCAGCTTTTCAAAAATTAAATGCGATTGCCCTGCCCCCCCAAACTGTTTTGATGCGCGAGCGTCAACTCTTAAAAGAGAGAAAACAATCCGATTTTATGCTAATAATAATCAGATTGTCCTTAATCGTTTTATAACTTAAATCATGAGCTTTTTAGCAGTTTATGAATCTCATTTTACCAAACATTTAACACAAACACAGTTCGAGGCTTTTAGAATTTTACTGTGGTTGCTGACAGTACATAAACAGGTTAGAATAGAAAGGTTAGCAGCTTGTTTTCCTTTACCAATCCTTTATCAAAGTCGTCGTAAACATATCCAGAGATTCCTAGTTTTGTCAGCTTTAGCCATTCCCAGATTCTGGTTTCCTGTGATTAAAGCTATTATTTGTAAAGAATTTAAGACTGGCTCTCGTCTGATTATAACAATTGACCGAACCCAATGGAAAGATAAAAATGTTTTCATGGTTGCTGTTATCTGGAAAAAGCTGGCTTTACCCATCTATTGGACACTTTTAGGGAGAAGAGGAGCCAGCAGATTATCTGAACAACAGGCATTAATTCAACCTGTTCTTTGTCTTCTAAAAAACTATGAGTTAGTCATTCTTGGAGACCGAGAATTCCACAGTGTTAAATTAGCTTATTGGTTGAAACAAAAAAGTAAAAAACAAAAGTTATTCTTCGCTTTTCGTCAGAAACAAGGTACAAACCAGAAAAAAGATGATGAAGATTATCAAACTTTTTCGCAGTTAGGAATGAAACCTGGGATGAAGATGTTTCTAACTGGGGTTTCAGTCACTAAAAATAAAGGGTTTGGAAACTTTAATGTGGGAGCATATTGGAAAAGAAAATACAAGGGCAAACAGGAAAAAGAGCCTTGGTTTATTCTTACCAACTTAGACAGTTTATCAGAGGTCTTGAAAGTTTATCGAGCCAGGGCAGGTATTGAAGCTATGTTCAAGGATTGTAAGACAGGGGGTTATAATTTGGAGGGAAGTAAAGCCAATAATAAACGACTAAATTCCTTGATTTTATTAATAGCGATCGCTTACACTGCTACTTCTTTAAAAGGCAAAACATTTCGACAAACCAATCAAGGAAAATATATTGCTCGTCTAACTGAAAAATCAAGACGTGACCGAAGACATAGTAATTTTTGGATAGGACTTTATGGCTCTCTTTGGATTCACGCTTGGGAATTTTGCTCTGATTTTATTTCAATTATGATGAGCAATAATCCCCAGAAACTCAACAATTATAAAAAAGGGTTACAAGCCATGTCCATAATAGATAAGACGGCTTAATTCCCCTATTTTATCTTAACATAAAATAACCAGTGGAAGATGATTTATTTTAGATGTAACTATCCAAAATAAACCAATTTTTATTATTTAATAAAAACTAATATTGCCCAAGGGGTTGATTTTGAGCATCAACCCTGTGGGGGGGAGGACGGTGTAACCCTCCTCCCCCCCACACACACGGCAAGAATGATTATCATTATTGTTTATTCTCAATAAGCCCTCTAGTTTTTGACAATTTATAGAGCGATCGCCATGGCTGAAACCCTCTTTCAATCAGGGTTTTAACGGGCTTGTCACCCCGTGAGCAAAAGTAGTCCCCTCTCCCCTATTTGATTTAATAGAAACCGATCCTTGCCAAGCTTGAAATTGAGAACGAACCACATCTAAACCAATTCCTCGACCAGACAACTGGCTGATTTTTTCCGTAGTAGAAAACCCTGGTTCAAATAATAAATCTGCTAGTTGCTCCTCTGAAAGATTAGCAGCTTCTTCTGGGGTTAATAACTGTTTTTCAACGGCTGATTGACGAATACGCTCCCAATCTAATCCTTGTCCATCATCCCTAATTTCGATGGTAATACGATTCCCTTGATGATAAGCTTCTACTGTAATTTGTCCTGTTTCGGGTTTACCTTGTTGACGACGCTTTTCTGCTGATTCTAGACCATGATCGTAAGCATTACGAATTAGATGGAGTAGGGGTTCATACAGTTTTTCTACAAATACTTTATCAATGAGTACGTCTGAGCCGATAAGATGAAGTTGAGCCGGTTTTTGGTGAGCGGCCACCATCTGCTGCATGAGTCGAGGAAATCGATTGAATACTTTTGCTAAGGGAACCATTCGAGCTTCTAGTAAATCATCTTGCGCTTGAGATAGTAATTGTTTACGTTTTCCCCGACTAAAACGTAAAGTTTGTGCTAATCCTTCTATACTTTCAATTTGTTCTCCTAGCTGCATCATTTGTTCTGTTAAGTTTTGAAGTAGGAGATGAAGATCACTATAGACATCCATTTCTAAAACATCGAATTCTGAGTCTATATCAGTTAAGGAAGTGGAAATTATCAAGGGGTATATGTCATTTTTTTTCTTATGCTTTTTACTTCTTTTACTGCTAGGAATAAGTAGATTTTTGTCTGACCATTCACGGACTTTGTTAAGTTGTTTCTGAGAGAGTAAAAACTGTTTTAAGGTATTTTGAGTAAGATGATGAATTTGATCTGATTGTAAGCTTTGTTGATTTTCGCTGATCAGTAATTCCCCAATGGTATGACTAAGGCGATCCAGTTGTTTTACCGCTACTCTGATACTAGGAAGTGATTGTGTTGATTGTTTTTTAGGCTGAAATTTTTGTTGGTTATTTTCTGATGAAATATTTGGCTCTTTCTTGACAAATGTTTCTTTATGTGTTGTACAAATTAATTGTAAAACTCTTTCTATTGGGGAAGCATTTAATGATAAATTTTGGTTAACTTTTTGTTTTATTTCTCTAATATAAGAGGATTCTTCTTCTTCCTCTTTTTCTTGTTCTCCTGAAACAATCAAAGAATTATCTTCAACAGAATCATCAACAATATTTAATAACTCTTCCGTCAAGTTACTGTGAGAATTATTGACAGTATTATTATCTTGTTCTCCTGAAACAATCAAAGAATTATCTTCAACAGAATCATCAACAATATTTAATAACTCTTCCATCAAGTTACTGTGAGAATTATTGACAGTATTATTATCTTGTTCTTCGGAAACAATCAAAGAATTTTCAGCAGAAGATTCAGCCCAATAACGTAATTGATCACAGAGACTACCCCCTTGATTACGCTCACCATCCAAGACAGCAGTATAAGCTTGTTGAAAATTTTCTAGAGCTATTTGGGCAATGGTGAGAACATGATCCTTATGGTATTCAATTGCTGCTTTAGTTGCCTGAGCTATTTCCACTAATCCTGGAAGATCGTAAGACATCCCTAACTCTTGGAAAAAATCAGCCTTACTATTAAGAATGGGATAAACTTGTTGTGGATCTTGAGTAGCGATCGCAGTTTCTAATTGTTGTAAATCTTGAGGAACACTATCAGCAAAAATCAAGCCAACAACATCAAAACCTAATTCTTCAGAAGTGGGTAAAGGAGCTTCACGACCGAAGAAATCACCCAATTTAGTTTGTAGTTTAGCAAAAACCTCCGCCGTGCGATCCAATATTTCCTGTTCATCATAGGGTATATTGGACAAAATCCCATTTAAGGGGACTTTCAGGCAATCGTAACCTTCAAGTAGCAGAAAAGAAAGTTCAGAATCAATTTCTAATTCAGGAGCATATAAAGCCTGAAATACATCCTCTAAATGGTGAGCAATAGTTTCGAGGGTTTTGAGTTCATAATTAGCAGCACTTCCTTTTATAGTATGTGCGCTTCTCATTAAAGTATGAACTTTGTCGACCGTTTTTTCCTCGAGTAACTCCAGCAGATTCTGTTCAATGGTTGCCAGAAGTTCTGATGATTCATCAAGTAAATATTGTTCTATGGAATCAAGGGGTTCGATAGTCATAAGAAATTGGTGTAAAGATTACATTTTCTAGTAGGGAGAGCAGGGGGAGCAGGGGGAGCAGGGGGAGACGGGGAGATGGGGGAGCAGAATATTAATATTGCTTCTATATAGTCTTCTCACACTTCCCACCCTTCCCACACTCCCTACCTAAACTGACTCTCGATTAATTAATCCACTTTAAACTGACGGATATTGGTTTGTAAGTCATTAGAGGTTTCTTCTAGTTCCTTAAAGGAATCAGAAATCTGAGCGGTTTCGTGAGAAGTTTCCTTAGAGATGGCCGAAACATTAGCCATCACTTGAGTAACAATTTGGAACTGCTGAGTTTGATTAACAGAGGTTTGACTAATTTCAGCCACCAACTCTTTAATGTTATTGGTCGCACTAACAACCGCACTGAGACTTTGCTGTGTCTCTCTGACAAGATTGGTTCCATTAACCACCTGAGCGAGTCCAATTTCCATCGCTTCGGTTACCTCACTGGTTCCTGTACAAATTTCATCCACTAAACGACTGATTTCCGTCGTCGCATTAGCTGACTGATGGGCAAGAGAACGAACTTCATCAGCAACCACACTAAACCCTTTACCACTGACGAGGGCGATCATTTTGAAAAATGCCTAACAGTCCCCAAAGTTTTTCCCCGTTAAAGATAGGAACCAATAGATAAGCTTTGGTTTGACTTTGTTCGAGAAGAGATAAGGGTAAATCATTCTCTTGAGTTTGATAAATATCGTTAACTTGTAAGCTTTCCCGACGAAGATAACGCCCACCTTGGGTTTCTTGAATCGCACTATCTTTAACTTGAGATAATTCTGTCCCAACTAATTTTGGCCAGTTAGCAGCAACAGATTCAATAATAAATTTTCCTGACCAATCAGAAGCAAAGCGATAAATAGCAACCCGATCCACTTTAAGAACTTGTTGTAATTCTTTGATGGCAAATTGCATCAATTTTTTGGAGTTGTTATTTTGCTGAATTAACTCAGCAAAACGACCCATCAAACGAGATGAGACTGTACAATAGAACTTTCCCGTTGAGAACGTTCTTTTAACTGATTATTATTGCTTTGAATTTTCTCGATCAGTTCTGCTTGTTCAATGGCAATTCCTAGTGGAGGGGCAATTTTCAGCATCAAATTCAGTTCACTACTTTTCCATTTTCGTGTCCCAGAATTCTGATAAACAGCAAATAATCCCCAAAGTTGATTATTTTGGAAAATAGGAACAATCATATAAGCTTTGGCCTGATATTTTTCCAGGGAGCGCAGATAACAAGAAGAAAACCCTGCATTATAGATATCATTGACTACATGAAATTTTTTGCCTCGAGTGTAGTCTCCCCCCTGAGTGTTAATGAAATAGGTATCTTGATCCAAAGCGGAACCTGCTTGCATATTTTTCAAGGTACATTGCTCATGGGCGTTCATTTCTTTGCTAAATAGGGTTGGATCTGTTTCCTGAATTTCCATAACAGATACCCATTCTGCTCCGGCAGACTCAGCGAGAACTTCCCCTGTCCAATCAGCATTAAAATGATAAACTACAGCACGATCCACTTCCAGCAAGTTGCGAATTTCTTGAGTCGCACTACGGAAAAGGTCCTTAACGTTCAGGGAACCATTAATCCGTTGCACAATATTAGCGATCGCTTCTTCTTGTTGTGCTTGAGTTTGCAACTCATCTAAATACTGTTTTTGTTGAATGACACTACTAATTTGTAGAACCATTCGTTGCAGAAATTCCAAATCATCTTCTTTCCAAAGACGAGTGTTTGATTGATAAAGATTGATGATCCCCCAAAGTTTCCGATCGACAAAAATCGGCATTCTGACGAAAGCTTTAATATCTAATCTTTCTAAGACTTCCATCAGACGTGGTTCTAACCCTGATTCCCTGAGATCATTAACAATACAAGCTTGACCATTTTTATAGTTTCCCCCTTGACTATTTTGTAGATGCCGATCTGTAAACCCAGTTGTCTGAGTAGCTCAATCTCTTCTTTTTGCCATTTACGACAACCAGAATTTTGATAAACACCCAATAACCCCCAAAGCTTTTTATCTCCTGCCATATCCCCAATAAAAATGGGAGCGATGGCATAAGCTCTGGCTTCAAATTGTTCGAGTAAGGCAATATGACAAGCTTGATGTCCCACTGCATAAATATCATCCACGGCAAAACATTCACCGTGTTTATAACGCCCCCCTTGATTTTCTTGCAGGAAGGTATCTTTAACCACTAACATAGTGTCGATAAGCTTTGTCCAGCCGGGACTCACAGATTCAGCAATAAATTTACCCCCCCAATCTTCATCAAAGCGATAAACTGCTAGGCGATCGGCTTGCAGTAATTTTCTGCCTTCATAAGTGGCAATTTGGAAAATTCGCTCATCTTCTTTAGCATTACGAATCTGCTGCAGCATTTTCCCTAAAGCTCGTTCTTGCTTAACGGCCTTTTCTCGTTGTTGTTGTTGAAATTGACTATTACGAATAAAGGCGGTTTGTTCTAGGGGAATCCGAAATTGAGCAGCCGCATTAAGCATCAGTCTCAATTCTGATTCTTGCCAATTACGAGGATTGGCGTTTTGATATGCGCCTAAAACTCCCAACAGTTGGTCATTGTATTTGATGGGGATCACAATATAAGCTTTGGCTTCCAAGGCTTGAAGAGCTTCCACCAAGCAAAGGGGAAAACTCTTAGTAGAAATATCATTGACCACATAATAAGGTTTGCAGTTTGCTTCAGTTAAACTGTAATCGAGATCAAAAGAAGTTCCGGCTCTTGACCAACGAGTATCTACTGACTCAGCCAAAACTTGACCACTGCCATCTCCATTAAAAGCATAGACTAACACGCGATCGGCTTGCAGAGATTGGCGAATTTGATTTAGTCCCTCAAGCATTCTCTGTTGCGCTTGTTGGTTAATATTATTCAACCAATTAGCACTGTTGAGTTCAAAGTCAACAACAGAAAAAGAACTAACTTCTCTGTAGTTGGCTTCTAAGGTAGCTAAATGAGGAGCGTGATCTTGTTTATCTTCCTTGTGGTCAAAATTTTCTCCATTCATGGTTAATTCTTCAGATTTTTCCATCTTATTGTGATCATGCTCATTTTGCTCTTCTTCAAGTTTTCCCTGGAAAAGTTCCTTATCTTGAGCGGGGTTATTGTGTTTTTCTTCGAGTTGTTCCTCGAGAAGCAATTTATCTTGATGATGACCATTTTGTTCTTCTTCAGGTTTTTGATGAGAAGAATCGAAAATCCAATTTAATACCATGTTTGTTTTAATCCTTATTTATTAAAAATGAGTCAATTGTTTGCATAATCGAATTAATATCTAGTACGAACCAAGTCTTCCCTTGAGGGTTAAGAAAATAACCCTGAGCTAAAGCAGAAAATTCCTGGGAAAACATTCCTTCTCCAATGGGTAAACACTGTTGAGGGTTAAATATTTCAACGGTCTTAATTTCTTCGATCAATAACCCAATGGTTTCCTCTTTCCAGGGAAGCAATAAAGCCATCCCAGCCTCAGCAATGGGTTCTCTTTGACACCAGTGAGGAGCTCCCCATAAACTGCCTAAATCTACGATCCAGGTTGCTTTACCTCGCCAATTAATAATGCCTAATAAGAATCGAGGCACCTCCGGTACGGGTAAGATAGTTGGGACTGCCAGGGGGCAAACCTCTTGTAATTCCCCCAAAGGAATTAAGCCATCGGTGGTGGAATTGAGGGGAAACCGTAAAAACTTCTCACCCTCTTCCGGTTGACTCGATTGGTGATTAATATCAAATATCGAAACAGTTTCAGCTACTTGTACCACCTTATTTCTCCTTAGCCAATTAATTGATTAATGGTTTGCTGAAACGCTTCTTCGTTGACAGGTTTTGTTAGGTAAGCATCAGCCCCACTCATATTGGCCCAGGTTTTATCGATCTCCTTATCCTTGGTTGAACAAATCACCACAGGAATTTTTTCGGTGAGAGGATCGGCTTTCAGTTTGCGACAGAGTTCAAAGCCACTTTCTCCCGGTAAAATAACATCTAAAACAATTAGACTGGGTTTTTCCTGTTTAAGTCTTAGTTCCGCTTCCTCTCCGCTAGTTACTCCTAAGACGGATAGCCCTTGTTTTTTTAAGTAACGGGTCAACTTTTCAGCTTCGACTTGACTATCTTCAACTAAAAGAATATGACTCATGTTGATTCCTTTTGGGTAGATTGTGTTAAATGTTTATTCAATACTTTGAGCAATTCTGGCATTTTGATGGGTTTAGATAAAAAGTCATTAGATCCAACCATTTTGGCTCTCATGCGATCAACTAAACCATCTTTTCCTGTTAAAATGACCACCGGTACATTTTTCAGGCTTGGGGTTTTTCGTAGTTGGGTACAAAGCTCATACCCATTGGTTATGGGCATCACTAAGTCCAAAAAAATTAGATCGGGTTTGGTTTTTAAAAAGGAGGGAATTGCTTTTAGAGGCTCTTGAATGCCAACAAAACCAAAACCTTGTTCGCTGATTATTTTCTCTAAAGCGCGACAAACTCCAAGACTATCATCCACACAAGCAATTAAGGTTTTCTGATTGTCAGCCACCCCTAAATGGGAAATATCACTGTTCTGATGAATGGGTATTTTAGAAAAAGGGATTTTAGAAAAGCTGATGGCTTTTAGCTTTGTTAAGGGAAGCAGACAGAGCATCACGCTAACGATATCTAAACCCGTTTTCAGGGCTAAAATTCGCACATTTTGGCTACCGTCAATAAGAGAAATGATTGACAACTGACTCTCAGACAAATTCTCCTGGGAAATGAGTTCTGGTTGCTTAATCAGAAGAAAGAGATTAGGAGAATAACCTGCTAAATTCTGATTTTGCCATTTTTGCCAAGTTTTTAGGCTTTGTTTAAGGTTTGGCATTACCTCAATCATGGGTAAGAGCGAGGTATGCTTGTTACTCGAATCATCAGGGATAATTTCGTAGGACAAGCAATTGCGGTTTATGTGATTAGATTGGATTAAATCAAAGAAAATTTCTTGAGTAACACTTAACATCGATTCAGTTAACTGTTGCCGTTGAAGCAAACCTTGATCTAGGAGTTGAACTAAGATATGGCATCGGTCATATTGATTGTCTATTGAAGTGATCTCGTGTAACTGAGAACCTTGCAACTCAGGGACAAAGGAGGCTAAATGTCTTTGCCATCGTTCTTGCGAATTCACTCCACCATCTGACCAACTTAAACGCCCTAGACGCAACCATAAGACCCAGTTTGGACAATTTCCTATGGTTATCTGCAAGCTCCCACTAAATTTAGTAGTTGTGAGTTCTTGTAACTGAATCAACAACTCTTTCAATCCTACGTTGGTCTGTTTTACAGTTTTTTCAACCTCTAACATAATTGAGCGTTGGTTTAGCTTGGTGTGTAACCTTAATATTTCTTAATACAGTGAAGTGGGTGGGCTTTGTTTTCAGTGTCCTGTAAATTGATCCCCGTGTTGTGCTACTGTCATCATAAGTAGGAGTTATCGTAAAACAGTGAAGCATAATGAAAAAACTGCCTAGTGATAACTCATAAAATCCTTGTGTGGTAAACTTATGTCGGATATTCCTTTCACTTTAGATCAATTGCGTATTCTCAAGGCGATCGCTGCTGAGGGAAGTTTTAAACGGGCAGCCGATACCTTATATGTGTCTCAACCTGCTGTTAGTCTGCAAGTACAAAATTTAGAAAAACAGTTAAACGTACCTTTATTCGATCGCGGTGGACGTAAAGCACAGTTAACCGAAGCTGGTCATTTATTATTATCCTACGGGGAAAAAATTATTACCCTCTGTCAAGAAACCTGTAGGGCGATCGAAGATTTACAAAATCTTCAGGGAGGGACTTTAATTGTGGGTGCGTCTCAAACCACAGGAACCTATCTCTTACCCCGTATGATTGGTTTATTTCGCCAAAAATACCCCGATGTAGCTGTACAATTACAGGTTCATTCTACTCGACGCACTTCTTGGGGGGTGGCCAATGGACAAGTTGATCTCGCTATTATTGGGGGAGAAGTCCCTGGAGAATTACAAGATACTCTGAAAATTATTCCCTATGCTGAAGATGAACTAGCTTTGATTTTACCCATTGATCACCCTTTGGCTCAAGTAGAAAAGGTTCAAAAAGAGGATTTATATCGTCTTAATTTCATTAGTTTAGATGCTCAATCAACTATTCGTAAGGTGATTGATAAGGTTCTTACACGGTGTGATATCGATACCAAACGCTTAACTATTGAAATGGAATTAAATTCTATTGAAGCGATTAAAAATGCTGTTCAAGCTGGTTTAGGGGCTGCTTTCGTTTCTATTACTGCCATCGAAAAAGAAGTAAAAATGGGAGAGGTTTATGTTGCTGCTCTTGAAGAAATTCAGGTAAAGAGAACTTTATCGGTTATTATTAATCCTAATCGTTATCGTTCCAAAGCAGCAGAAGCATTTATTCAAGAAGTATTACCAGAGTTTTCTACTTATCCTCAAGAATTATCCTTAGATCATTTTTCCTCATCCCCTAACGTTCTTAAGGAGGTGGTTAATGATGTTGCTAAAGCTTAACTAAAATCTACGTGCGTGTAAAGGAGATAATTCATGGGATTTATCTACTTATCATGGAAAGACTTTATAGTTGTTTTTCCTCATAGGAATTAGTGCAGTTAGCTATACTGCAACTCTCTATCTATTCTTAGGGGTTATGAGTGTATGGCTAATTAAAATAGCCTGGCCACGAAATATAAACAGTATTAGAGAAACAGCCTTAGCTATTTTCAAATTCTTGATATAGTTATTAATTAGGGTTTGCTGAATAAAAGCAAAACCCTATTCTTTAAAAGGTTACACCCATATTCGCGATCGCAAAAAAGATCAGCTTTGTCGGCTACAAACCGCTATAATTGGTAGAAACACCTCCCAGTTGTTGCTCAAGAACAAATGTATCGAAAAGAGGAGCAACCTTTACCGCCCCCAGAAAAATTTGAATTACCTTTCGAGGGCAAATTGTCCCCCAATAATCGTTGGGTAATCATGGCAGAGTTGATACCTTGGGATGATTTTGAGGAAGAATATGCTAAACTTTTTTCAGCAGAAAAAGGTGCGCCAGCCAAACTATTTAGAATGGCATTAGGGACATTAATTATTAAGGAAAAATTAGGAACAAGTGATAGAGAAACTATAGAACAGATTAGAGAAAATCCCTATCTACAATACTTTATAGGTTTAAATTGTTATCAACAAGAGCCACCACTGGAATCTTCAATGCTAGTTCATTTTAGGAAAAGAATTGATGGAGAATTGATAAACAAAATCAATAAAAAAATAGTAAAAAGAGAAATAGACAAGAGTGATAAAGAAGTAAAAAAAAAGGATTGTCTCCAAGAAAAAGGAGAAAAAATAAAAAATAAAGGTAAACTAATTTTAGATGCGACTTGTGCGCCAGCAGACATCAAATACCCAACGGATTTAGGCATATTAAATCAAGCCAGAATTGAGACAGAAAGAATAATAGATAATCTTTATAAACCATTAAGAGTAAAATTGAGAAAAAAGCCGAGAACTTCTAGAAAAATTGCTAGAAAGGAATACTTAAAAGTAGCTAAAAAACGAAAAGTATCTTACCAAGAAAGAAGAAAAGCTATCGGGAAACAGTTAAAATACCTTAAGAAAAATTTAGGAAATATAGAAGACTTAATTCAAGCTGGGGCTTCCCTGGAAAATCTGAGTAAAAGACAGAAAAATTGTCTAGAGACTATCAAAAAAGTTTATGAACAACAACAGTCAATGTGGGAGAATAAGACCCAGAGTGTTCCTCAAAGAATTGTAAGTTTAACTCAACCGCATATTCGTCCAATAGTGAGGGGAAAAGCAGGAAAACCAATAGAGTTTGGAGCTAAACTCTCAGTAAGCTGTGTAGATAACTATGTGTTTCTAGACAAAATAAGTTGGGAAAACTTCAATGAATCTTGTCATTTAAAAGAACAAGTAGAAAAGTATAAAGAAACGTTTGGCTATTATCCCGAATCCGTCCATGTAGATAAAATTTATCGAACTAGGGAAAACAGAAATTGGTGTAAGGAAAGAGGGATAAGAATCAGTGGTCCGAAGTTAGGAAGACCTCCGAAAAATGTCAGTGAAGAAGAAAAGAAACAAGCCCACTCCGATGAATGCTTCCGTAATGCTATTGAGGGAAAGTTTGGACAAGCTAAACGAAGATTTAGCCTAAATCTCGTGATGACAAAACTCCCTGAAACCTCCATTACATCTATTGCTATTACATTTTTAGTTGTCAATCTTTCTAAACTTCTGAGGCAGTTTTTGTCGCTTTTTTTGTCCTTATTTACTAATAATAGAACAGGGAAACTCATCAAACCGCCTTTCATTAATTTTGATTATACTTTAAACAATTTTTATGTACTAAAACTTATTGATTTGTCAGAAAATTCTTGGTCAAAAGTGGCATAAATTTTGGAGAAACTTTTTCAGCAAACCCTAATTATATGGATGATAATAATATTATTATCTATTTTCTATATAAGCCCAAGAAAGATAGATATGAATCCCCCCCCGGAGAGTTAACATCAAAAGTGTCAATGATGTAGTTAAAGGGGTAGTCAAGTTGGCTATTCGTTCAGCAGGAATTCCATTACCTTAAAATTATAAGCTTTCCTATGTCCTTAATTATTATCCTTTAATATGTGCTTTTTTCTATTGTTTTAAACTCTAAGGAAAAAAAGTCTTTAATTTGTGCTTTAAATGATTCAGGTAAAAGGGGAATAAGTACAGCTAAATTGCCAAGGTTGATGGTTTTTACTCCTAATAACTCAACCCCAACTATCTTATTATGTTGATTATAATCAACAATAATCCCATCCGCAATTTCTTCAGAATCTAAAACTGTCTCATTCTCAAGACGAAAATAAGCTGCATCTACTTCTTGATCATAATTAATCTGAAAACTCATCTTTTATACCCTCTATCAAAAAAAACTGTAACGACTGTAATAGGTTCTGTATCTGGATTATAAACTACTCTCAACGCTCGATTACCAAACTCTGGAATTCGTTTCCATACACGAATTGTATTAGTTCTATTATCTTGATCCAAATACTCTGGAGTCGTTAATGTACGATGAATCCACTCTTGTTTAATTTGGGATCTCCCTGCTTTATTTAATTCATCGGCTGCGTGTTTAGACAGAATAAAATCCAACGAAAGTTAACCTCTTTTTTTGACGTTAAACTTATTTAATCATACCATCTTTCTCCTAATCATAAAAAGGTAAATTAGACAAATTTTAGGTAACTTTTGAACTCAGTTAATAATAGGTTCTTGTCCTTTTTCTATCCAAACAATAGTTTTAATTCCATTTTGTTGAGCATCTTTTTTTATTTCTTCATCGTTTCTATTTTCTAAGTCAATAGTAACTCGTACTGAGGGGTCATCCTCTCTTAATTTTTGAGCATATTTTAAAGCTTCTATTTGAGATTCAGTTTTTTTTGCTACTACTAAATAGTCGATTAAATTAGCCTTTTGGGGTAAAATCTCTGTGGACAACAGACAACGATGTAAAGCCCCTACATTGAGTGAAAAACCAATTCCTGGGGCTGATTTTTGTTCAGGATCATAGACCCCTAATAATTGATCGTAACGACCTCCCTGTCCTAAAGTTTGTAATTTATTATTAGTTTGTTCAATAACTTTAAAAGTGATACCCGTATAATAATCAAAGGTTTGAATTAAACTTAAATCTAAGGTCAAAGGTAACTCTTGAGAAGCACTCTTATTGACTAACTCTATCAAAGATTTTAAATTATTTAGACAACTTTTTCCTGTTTCATCTAAACTTAAATCCAACACTTTTGATAAGACATCTTCCGGTTTACCCCGTAAATTAAACAATAAAATAGCTCTTTGTTTTAGTTCCTCACTAGGATAGTCTAAACTTTCCAGCTGAACATAATCTAACGAAGACAAACAATTACGGACTTTCTGTCGTAACGCTTCAGGAAAGGGTGATAATAAGGATCTCGTTAGTCCGGCATCTCCTAAAATAAGATACCAGTTAGGAACTTGTAATTTTTGTAAACAATTAGTCACTAAAAGCAGAATTTCTGCATCGGCTAAAGTTCCCCCAGAAAATAATAATTCTACCCCGGCTTGATAAAATTCTAATTGTCTACCGTGATCACTACTGGGAGGGTTACGAAAAACATTGGCACGATAACATAGTCTTTGAGGATAGCTGGTATCTATCATCCGTGTGACTGCTGCACGAGCAACCGAAGCGGTTAATTCTGGTCGTAAACCTAACTGTCCACCACTGTTATTATGGAGTTGGATCACAGTATCATCCTCGATCGCCCCCCAGCTTTGAGGGTGTCTAGTCTTTCGATGGTGGATGTCACAATACGCTGATAACCCCATTGTCCAAACACTTGCTGGAGAGTATCATTAATCCAAGCTTTCTGAACAACTTCTAGGGGAAGTAAGTCTCTTGCGCCTGCTGGTGGTTGATGGATCATCGTATTATTGGTAAATTAGCCAACTTCTAGAATATCTGTTAGTGGCACATTTAAGTTAATTAAGGGAAAGCTTGCCAGACTTGGCGAATTAAATCACTCAACCAACGACGTTGAACCCGATCCAATAAAGGATCGTCTTCTAAGACTTCGGCGGTTAAATCATCTAATGATTGTCCCTGAGAACGGGCAAGATTAACAACTCCCGTAATAGCAACGGCGATCATTTCTTCGTCTACTGGCCTACTACGCAGGGCAAATATTTCTTCTGGACTCGCAGGAATGGGATAATGCATAAGGGTATCGTCAATTGTCTAAATCGGTCACAAATTGTAAACTTTTTTTAAGGTTCTCTCAGAATACAGTAACGGAAAGTCTAGCTTACTTTCAACCAAATGGAATCTGTACTTTGGCTTATTTTTGCTTTTCTTAACATATCGTAATGAAGGAAATCACTTATTTAGAAATTCCCAATCCCAACACCGATGATGTCTGTCACTGGTTACAAGAGCTTTGGAATCCTCCAATGGGCAAGAAAAAGCCTACACCAAATGGGGTTCGTTTACAAGTCATTTCTGAAGTTTCTCCCTCAACACCAGGAGAGACTGAATTATCCATCTTTGTTTGGTCAGTACAACGAACCACTTACCTAAAAATTTTTGCTTGGGGAAATCAACCTTTTCCTTCACAAACAAAGGTCTGTCGTCACTTGGAAAAAGAGATTAGAAAAGCATTTCCTCAACAATATCCTCAGTTACCTGAGTTAGATACGGCTGCTGCTTCAATTTTTGATGCTTTAGAAGCTTATTATCCAAAAACAGTGCATTTTTTCCGTAAAATGCCCCAAGGAAACACAGATTTACAACGGGTTTACTGGTGGGAAAAACGATGGCGAGAAAGTGTTAAAAATCCTCAACAACCCAAACAAGTGATTTTTCAACAAAATCAGCCTTCTCCGTCTTCTCAGACGACATACGACCTAATTTATGTTGGCGGTGCTTTGGGGGTCATTCACGCTGCGGTAATGGCACGGTTAGGTTATCGGGTACTATTGATGGAACGGTTGGCGTTTGGACGGATGAACCGTGAGTGGAATATTTCTCGTTCTGAATTTCAAAGTTTGATTAACTTGGGTTTATTTACATCGGCTGAATTTGAATCTATTATTGCTCAAGAATATGTGGATGGCTTTAATAAGTTTTTTGATGGGAATAATCCTAGTTATTTGAAAGCTGATATTTTGCATACTCCAACGGTTTTAAATATTGCTATTGATACCACTAAACTGCTGAAGTTATGCGGTGATAAATTAAAAGAAGCAGGGGGAGAAATTTGGGATAGAAGCGAATTCATGAAAGCTAATATTGATCCAGAAGGAGTAACAGTTAATCTAGTTGATTTAGAAACGAGCCAAAGCAAAGAAGTTCGGGGACGTTTATTGATAGATGCTATGGGAACCGCTTCCCCCATTGCTTGGCAGTTGAATGGTAAGCAAACTTTTAATAGTGTTTGTCCCACTGTTGGAGCGGTTATTGAAGGGATGGATACTGAAGTTTGGGATCATCAATATGGTGATGTTTTAAACTCTCATGGGGATATTTCTCGCGGTAGACAGTTAATATGGGAGTTGTTCCCAGGGGAAGGAGATGAGTTGACTTTTTATCTCTTTCATTACCATCAAGTACACCCTGAAAACCCTGGCTCTTTGTTGGAAATGTACGAAGATTTTTTCAATATTTTACCTGAATACCGCCGTTGTGATCTCGAAAAATTGACCTGGAAAAAGCCCACTTTTGGTTATATTCCTGGTCATTTTAGTGTGGGGAAAGGCGATCGTAAAATAGCTTTTGATCGACTGGTGGCTATTGGAGACGCTGCCTCTTTACAATCTCCGTTAATTTTCACGGGTTTTGGGTCTTTAGTCCGTAATTTGGATAAATTAACCTATTTACTGGATTTTTCTTTAAAGCATAATTTACTCAAAGCAGAGGATTTAAACCAAATTCGGGCTTATCAGAGTAATGTTGCGGTAACTTGGCTATTTTCTAAGGGAATGATGGTTCCGACGGGTAAAATATTACCACCACAGCGTATTAACTCCATGTTAAATACGTTTTTTGGTTTATTAGCTGACTCTCCCCCAGAAGTCGCAGATACCTTTATCAAGGATAAGACAACTTGGTTAATGTTTAGTCGACTTGCCTTGAAAGCAGCCAGCAAAAATCCGGCTTTATTGCTTTGGATCTGGGAAATGGCAGGAAATAAGGATTTAATTCGTTGGTTAGGTTCTTATTTTGAGTTTACGTTTGATAGTTTGAAAAATCTACTCTTTGGTGGTTGGTTTAACCAACTATTAAAACAACTTCCTGATCAACTACAAGAGCGATATCCCTCTTTTTGGTTAAGGTTGCTCAGTTTTCAAAGGAGTTTAGCAACTTCTCGTAAATTGTAGTTAATACTCATTAGCGGCTTTAAATTATGACTCAAATTAAGTCAAGCTATCAATATCAAGTCGGGGGTAGTCTTAACGGTGACGCACCCAGTTATGTGACTCGAAAAGCTGATTTAGAGTTTTATAAAGCCTTAAAAGGGGGTAACTTCTGTTATGTGCTTAATTCTCGGCAAATGGGTAAATCTAGTTTGCGAGTACGAACTATGCAAAAACTACAAGCAGAAGGGATAGTTTGTGTTTTTATCGATTTAACGGGAATTGGAACACAAGATGCTACCCCAGAAAAATGGTACGCAGGAATTTTTTACACTTTGGTTAGCGGTTGTCAACTAACCTCAAAAATTCAATGGCGAACTTGGTGGCGAGAACACCTAGAATTGTTGACCCCCATACAACGTTTAAGTTTATTTATTGAAGAAATATTATTAGTCGAAATTAAACAAAAAATTGTTATTTTTGTCGATGAAATTGATCGAGTTCTTAGTCAAAAATTTTCTCTTGATGATTTTTTTGGACTCATTCGTTATTGCCATGACCAACGAGATACCTATGCTGACTATCAACGGTTAACTTTTGCCTTGTTAGGAGTGGCAACCCCTTCAGATTTAATCCAAGACAAAACTCAAACCCCGTTTAATATTGGTCAAGCTATTCAGTTACAAGGGTTTTAATTTGATGAAGTTCAACCACTTATTGAAGGTTTAAAAGAGCAATTTGCTGATCCAGAAGCAGTAATAAAAGATATATTACACTGGACAGGTGGTCAACCTTTTCTAACACAAAAAATCTGTAAATTAGTAATTCGTGCTGACCGTGATAAGATTACTAATTTACAGAAAGATTCAGAATTAGTTGCACAAGTAATACAGTATTCTCTTATTGAAAATTGGGAAGTTCAAGACGAACCCCAACATTTGAGAACGATACGAGATAGGATAATTATAAATGAACAAAAAGCAGTACAACTGCTAGGAATTTATCAAGAAATTATTGGTCAAGGAGAAATTCCTGCTGACGGTAGTGCGGAACAAATGAAATTACGACTGTCAGGATTAGTGGTGGAAAAAGAGGGAAAAATCAAGGTTTATAATCTTGTTTGTCAAACAGTTTTTAGTAAACATTGGGTTGAAAAGAACTTAGAAAAATTTCGCCCCTATGCCCAGGAAATAAGAGCTTGGATAGCTTCAGAGGGTCAAGATCAATCTTGTTTATTACAAGGCTCTCAGTTGCAGGATGCCTTAACCTGGGCGTTGGGAAAACGTCTCTGGGATGATGACTATCGATTTTTGGTCGCTAGTCAAACCTTAGCGAAACAACAAACAGAACAATTATTAGAAGCTACAGAACAAGCTAGTCAATTATTAGCATCTACTAGGTCAAAAGCCAAAAGAAAAGCCCAAAAAAGGCGAATTGGGTTTGTTTGGATACCTGTAATTAGCTTGAGTGTGACTATATTTGTCCTTTTGTTGCGCTGGAGTGGATTATTACAAGGACTAGAATGGTCTATGTTGGATCAATTCTTTCGTTGGCGATCACTGGAACCTTCAGATCCTCGCATTGCCATTGTCACTATCGATGAAAGAGATTTAACCGAGGTAGGAAAGTGGCCAATTCCTGATAGTATTTTAGCCAAAACAATTACTAATATAAAAGCCCAAAATCCTCAAGGAATAGGGTTGGATCTCTATCGAGATTTGCCTGTAGAACCTGGCCATAGTGATTTAGTTAAATTGTTTCAATCAACTTCTATTTTATTTGGTACTGAAAAAATAGCCAGCAGTCGAGTTGCCGCTCCTCCTGTGTTGAGTGAATCAGGACAAGTGGGGTTTTCTGATATTGTGGTAGATGCTGATGGAAGGGTTCGTCGTGCTTTATTGTCTCTTGTGGACTCTGATGGTGAACTGCGATACAGTCTAGTGCAGCTTAGCAAAAATAATCCACCAGTCACTTATGATCTTTAAAGCCCTTAAATTTCCAAACGAACGGCTTAGCAAAATGTTGATTAAAGTAATCAATAAAATTGAGAATTTTTTGGGATAGTTCTTCAGTTGAACGGACAGTAATTCTTTTGAGTAAACGCCTGACTAAGATCGAAAACCAGCACTCAATTTGATTAAGCCACGATGTATGTTTGGGAATATAAACAAAGCGAATTCGATGAGATTCATCTGATAAAAAATCTGCTCTGCTGTCCATAGATTGCAAAATCCCCTCCTTTCCTTTTCTCCCCAAATCAATAGTAATTTCACAGCTTTCTGCTACTAATTTGACTAAGCTTTCCGATTTATGAGTGTTGAGTTGATCTACAATAAAAATCCATTCTGCTTTTTCATCAATCTTAATCGTTCTCTGGATATGTTCAGAAAAATCTTGTTCTGTTCTTGTCGGTCCAATAGAGGGACTAACAACTTTTCCTCTTGCCACATCCCAGTTCGCAATCAAGCTTAAAGTTCCGTGTCTTTCATATTCAAATTCGATTTTTTCTACTTGTTTAGGCTTGATTCTTTTGTTCGGAAATAATCTCTCAAGAGCTTGAATCCCTGTCATTTCATCTGTACTAATTAAATGAATTCCTTGTTCTAACAAAGTTTTAGCTTCTTGATGAAGTTCACAGATATATTTGACTTGCTTTTTAAATTTTAAGGGATCATCAATTTTGGCATTTAACCAGTAACGAACGAGATGTGGTTGTAATGTCGCTTCTTTTTAAAAAACGCCCCACACTACGGGGGGAAATCTTTTCGACAATTCCTCTTTTTATGGCTTCATCCGCCAACTCTGAAGGTGTCCAATGGCTCACTGGTCTGTCTGATTTTTCACATTCTTCACAAGCGATCTCTACAATCTGGACTACTTGTTCGACCGTAAAGGATTTTGTTGTTCCAGGTCTTGGGCGATCGCTTAAAATTCCTTTGATCAAGACCATTAATGCTTTCTCCGTTACCTGTTGTTCTTCGGCGGCACTCAGTTTTTCTCTCTCCTCAAACCATCGCGATCGCCACTGACGCACTTGTACTCGGTCTAATTCTAATCTTCGACTAATCGAACTATTGCTCTCTCCTGATGCTGCGGCTAAGATTAGCTTGGCTCGTCTAACAAGGCGATAGGGGTTTGTTGTCCCTCTCACTATTTGTTGGAGTACTGTTTTCTGTAGGTTGGAGAGGTTAATTGGCAATGCTTTTATCATGGACATCAACTTCGAGATTCTTCCGTTAGTTTCATTGAAACACATTGTCGTGGCTAGTCACGAAAGTTTCTGTAAAAATCTGGTGGATTACTTTCGCCAAGCTGCACTAGGAACAATTTTGGCACTGCATTATCTCAAAGCAAAAGGAATTAACCTAGAAACCGTCGATGAAGGACAAAAAGTTGCCTTGGGTAAAGCTGTTTTTAAGAGATTTACAGGAAATGACGGGGGTATATAGGTTCTGATTCTGGAGGTTATCAAGTTTTTCTCAATTATCGGGGACAACAGGATAATTTTCTGAATTTTTCCTTCACAGATGTCCTAAAAAATAATATATCTCCCGATAGTTTTAGCGATCGCTTAGTATTTATTGGCACAACCGCCGAAAGTATTAATGATTTACATTACACCCCTTATAGCGGTAAGCTGTCCAATTCTTCTGAGATGATGCCTGGAGTAGTGATTCATGCTAATATTGCTAGTCAAATCCTTAGTTCGGCTTTAGAGGGACGGCCTTTGATTTCTGTTTGCCCTGATTCGGTTGAATGGTTAGAAATATATATGATGGCTTTAATTGGCACAGGGATAAGCTGGTGGTTTAAATCAATGAGGATGATTTTGTTCGGTTTATTGTTTGTTAGTGGTTGTGTGTTGGGAGCCTCTTATTTAGCTTTTTTATAGGTTTGGTGGTTACCCGAATTTCTCACAAAATCTGCGATCGCCAAACACAGAAGCCTTACAGGAAGTGGGTTTGAACAGAGCGATCGCAGATTTCCCCAACCAACAGTCTGTTGTCAGATTTTAAGTTAAAATCAACCCGAATTAGACAAAGATGAAAAGATAAATCAATCACTCATTTTTCCAAAAAAATTATTAATAAAATCTCTAATAGTACTAGATTGTTAGAATAAAATATGCTATAATTTAATTGTTAAAGCAATTTACCTTAAACTGATTTAATGAGTCCCAGTCATCCCCGAACCCCTCGTCAAGTAATCAACTTTAGTAAACAGAAAGGAAAAGAAATAATCGCTAATTTTGATGGGGGACTAATCACTTCAGATGCGGGGATTGTCTGGATAGCTGAGTTGGATAAAAAACTGGGAATTACCGAGAAGTTTGGTAACTGTTTTCAAGATCATCGTCATCAATCTTATGTAGATCATTCCGTTCATGAGTTATTAGCACAAAGGCTTTATGGAATTATTTTAGGCTATGAAGATGTCAATGACCATGATAAATTACGTCACGATCCTGCCCTTAAGATCGCTTTAGAAAAGCTTAATGAGCTTGAAGATAAAAAGGGATGGTTAGCTGGAAAAAGTACAATTAATAGATTGGAATATTGTCCTGAGACTATTCTCGACCAAAAAACGAGTCGTTATCATAAAATAGAAACCAACTTTGAAGCCATTGAAAAATCTTTTGTCGAATTTTTTTTAGAGTCTTATAAAAAACCTCCCTTAAGTATTATATTAGATATGGATGTCACGGATGACCAAGTACATAGTAATCAAGAAGGGGCATTTTTTAATAGTTATTATCACGGAGTATGTTATGCTCCTTTATATATTTTCTGTGGGCATCATTTATTAGTTGCTAAACTTCGTTCATCTAATGTAGATCCAGCCGATGGAGCCTTAGACGAATTACAAAGAATTATCGGACTAATTAGAGAAAAATGGTCAGAGACTCATATCCTAGTTAGGGGTGATAGTGCCTATGCCCGTGAAGAAATCTTCTATTTTTGTGAAAATCAGCCTTTAGTTGATTATGTTATAGCTATGGGAACAAATGGCGTTCTTAAGTTACGAGCGGATGATGTAATTGAAAAAGCCAAACATGAATATGAAAAAAAACTAGCTCCAATAACTGAATTAATGGATAGTTTATTTCAGAAAAAAGAAGATTTAGAAGAAGTTAAAAAATTAGTACCAATTTCTACTTGGTATCGCTCTATTCGTTATAAAACAGAAAAGTCATGGAGTTGTCAAAGAAGAGTAGTGACAAAAGTTTGTTATGGAAGTGATGGCTTAAAAATGCGCCATGTGGTGACATCTTTGCCCGCTTCAAAAATTCCACCCTCAAAACTTTATACAAAAAAATACTGTCCGAGAGGCGAGATGGAAAATCGGATTAAAGAACAACAATTAGACTTGTTAGCTGATAGAACTTCAACTCAAACATTTCAAAGTAATCAACTAAGATTATGGATACATTCCTGGGCTTATGTTCTCATAAATGCTTTTCGTCAACACTGTTTAAAAAAAACTTCATTGGCTAAAGCAACTGTGGGAAGAATACGTCTAAATCTTCTTAAGTTGGGAGCCAGAATAAAGATTAGTTGTAGAAGAATTATTATCGCTATAGCTAGTGCTTGTCCTTATCAAGATATTTTGTCTATTGCTAACAAAAGAATTAAAACTATTCCTAATACTGGATAAGTAGAATAAGTTGTTTTCTAAAAAAGATATCTATCATAAGTTGTTGACTGACTGATACTTTCATTTAGTCTTATTTATCGTGGAGAAAATCAAAAGTTAATATAATTATTCCCTCTTAAACTCAATTTTTGGATAATCAAAGTCAATTTTTTTATTCATCTATATTCAAAATTTCTATTAGTCCTAAAAATTATCATTTTTCATCTCTGGATTGGGCTTTCAAATTAATTTGTGAGAAATCCGGGGTTACCATTAGTCCCTTGTCTATTAGCACTTTTTACAGCAGCAATTATCCTCTGGTTTATCGATAATAAGCAACGAGATAAAATGGTTTTTAAACTAACATTAGATTCATTATTAAAGACACTTACAGATAAACCAACGGTGGGACGTATTGCGATCGAATACCTTAAACAGTCAGAAAACCGAGAAAATAAAGCTTTGATTACAGAAAAGTTGTTGAAAAAAACTCAATAATTGACTTCTCCTGACTCCAAAGCAATTAATAATTAACAATTAATAATTAAGGTTCTCCAGGACATATAGCAATCAGTTATCAGTTGTGAGAATTAAGTGAATTGTGATCCCCCCACTACCCCCCCAACCCCCCTTATTAAGGGGGGATCATAAGGGGGGAACTGAACGGGGGATCTTGATGTTCTCATGAATCATTCCTGATTGCTATACTATGCTAAAAAACAGTTTTAAATCCGTGAAAGCAAAGAGTGGGCAAGCAATTGAGATTCAAAAATCTGTTAAAAACCCAAAGCCTTGCCCTATCTGGCTTTTTGATGATTTAGCATAGTTCATACTGTAGAACCGTCTAGGTAGCTAAAACCTATCTATATCTTCTAAAATAATATAAATATTAGTAGATATATAGGAGTCAGTAACAATGGCACTGTTCAACCTGAATATTGCCCAGGCAAGAACTGTAAATAATACTCAGACTTTTTCTGATACATATAGTCGAATGTTTCCCTGTATTAGTGCTTTAAGTGCCGATGAAAAGGCTTTAGTTCATTTGGGAACAGCAATGATTCAATCAAAGGCCCAAAGTCTTGATAAAACCTTAGACAATAAAACAATTCCCGCAGGCTATACCTATTTAGGGCAATTTATTAACCATGACCTTGAATTTGATATTATCTCTGTGGGTTCAAAATTAGTGGAACCTGAACAACAAAAAAACTTTCGTACTCCTCTGTTAGATTTAGATAGTGTTTATGGACAAGGACCCAAAATTCAACCCTATCTTTATCAACCAGAAGATCCCGATCTACTAATGATTGGATTAACTAGGGTTTGCTGAATAAAAGCAAAAGCCTATTCTTTAAAAGGTTACACCCATATTCGCGATCGCAAAAAAGATCAGCTTTGTCGGCTACAAACCGCTATAATTGGTAGAAACACCTCCCAGTTGTTGGTCAAGAATAAATGTATCGAAAAGAGGAGCAACCTTTACCGCCCCCAGAAAAATTTGAATTACCTTTCGAGGGCAAATTGTCCCCCAATAATCGTTGGGTAATCATGGCAGAGTTGATACCTTGGGATGATTTTGAGGAAGAATATGCTAAACTTTTTTCAGCAGAAAAAGGTGCGCCAGCCAAACTATTTAGAATGGCATTAGGGACATTAATTATTAAGGAAAAATTAGGAACAAGTGATAGAGAAACTATAGAACAGATTAGAGAAAATCCCTATCTACAATACTTTATAGGTTTAAATTGTTATCAACAAGAGCCACCACTGGAATCTTCAATGCTAGTTCATTTTAGGAAAAGAATTGATGGAGAATTGATAAACAAAATCAATAAAAAAATAGTAAAAAGAGAAATAGACAAGAGTGATAAAGAAGTAAAAAAAAAGGATTGTCTCCAAGAAAAAGGAGAAAAAATAAAAAATAAAGGTAAACTAATTTTAGATGCGACTTGTGCGCCAGCAGACATCAAATACCCAACGGATTTAGGCATATTAAATCAAGCCAGAATTGAGACAGAAAGAATAATAGATAATCTTTATAAACCATTAAGAGTAAAATTGAGAAAAAAGCCGAGAACTTCTAGAAAAATTGCTAGAAAGGAATACTTAAAAGTAGCTAAAAAACGAAAAGTATCTTATCAAGAAAGAAGAAAAGCTATCGGGAAACAGTTAAAATACCTTAAGAAAAATTTAGGAAATATAGAAGACTTAATTCAAGCTGGGGCTTCCCTGGAAAATCTGAGTAAAAGACAGAAAAATTGTCTAGAGACTATCAAAAAAGTTTATGAACAACAACAGTCAATGTGGGAGAATAAGACCCAGAGTGTTCCTCAAAGAATTGTAAGTTTAACTCAACGGCATATTCGTCCAATAGTGAGGGGAAAAGCAGGAAAACCAATAGAGTTTGGAGCTAAACTCTCAGTAAGCTGTGTAGATAACTATGTGTTTCTAGACAAAATAAGTTTGGAAAACTTCAATGAATCTTGTCATTTTAAAGAACAAGTAGAAAAGTATAAAGAAACGTTTGGCTATTATCCCGAATCCGTCCATGTAGATAAAATTTATCGAACTAGGGAAAACAGAAATTGGTGTAAGGAAAGAGGGATAAGAATCAGTGGTCCGAAGTTAGGAAGACCTCCGAAAAATGTCAGTGAAGAAGAAAAGAAACAAGCCCACTCCGATGAATGCTTCCGTAATGCTATTGAGGGAAAGTTTGGACAAGCTAAACGAAGATTTAGCCTAAATCTCGTGATGACAAAACTCCCTGAAACCTCCATTACATCTATTGCTATTACATTTTTAGTTGTCAATCTTTCTAAACTTCTGAGGCAGTTTTTGTCGCTTTTTTTGTCCTTATTTACTAATAATAGAACAGGGGAACTCATCAAACCGCCTTTCATTAATTTTGATTATACTTTAAACAATTTTTATGTACTAAAACTTATTGATTTGTCAGAAAATTCTTGGTCAAAAGTGGCATAAATTTTGGAGAAACTTTTTCAGCAAACCCTAAGTTAGATTTTCAAATATAGTCGTTTCAAATAAGTTTGAGACAGAGGAGTGTGAGCATCTTGCTCACTATACTAAGAATATGGTAGGTTCGTTTTGTCTCATTTCTATTTGAATTAACTATAAAACTAATTTAGCGTCCAATACCTACATAATGGAAACCAGCCATTTCTAACTTAGAACGATCCAAGAAATTACGACCATCAATAATTACAGGGTTAGCCATTACTTGAGCCATTTTACCGTAATCAAGGCTTAAAAACTCTTTCCAATCTGTTACTAAAACCAAAGCATCACAGCTATCAGCTAACATTTCAGCATCGGTTTCAATGATGACATTAGATAAACCATGACTTAACCCAGACTGAGAAACAATGGGGTCATAAGCCTTAAGTTTTGCCCCTAAACGGTTCAACTGTTCGATGATGATTAAAGCAGGTGCATCTCTCATATCATCGGTATCTGGTTTAAAGGTTAAACCTAATAAACCGATAGTTTTCCCTTTAAGGATTTTCAGTTCTTGTTGTAATTTTTCAAGAGCAATTAATCGTTGACGCTTGTTAACATTAACAGCAGCATTGAGTAATTCTGTCTCGTAATTGTAATCGGTTGCAGTATGAATCAAAGCCAAAACATCTTTGGGGAAACAAGATCCACCCCAACCAATACCAGCTTGTAAGAACTTGTTACCGATACGAGAATCTAAACCGATACCAGCAGCTACCTGGGTAACATCAGCACCCACGCGATCGCAGATATTAGCCACTTCGTTGATAAAACTAATTTTAGTAGCTAAGAAAGCATTAGCAGCATACTTGATCATTTCGGCCGAGTTTAAGTCTGTCACTACCACAGGAACAGGAGGTAAACTTTGATCATCACCGAACTTGCGGTCAACCAAAGGTTGATAGAGTTCTTGCATCATAGTGATCGCCTTATCGTTGTTGCTACCGAGAACGATGCGATCGGGGTTAAAGGTATCAAAAACAGCCGATCCTTCCCGTAAAAATTCAGGGTTACTAACCACATCAAAATCCACGTCAGCAGGAGCATTTTCCCGTTGGGCAAACCCATCCATAACAATCATTCTTACCCAGTCCCCAGAACCGATAGGAACAGTAGACTTATTAACAATGACCTTGTAACCACCGTTTAAATTTTCACCGATCCCTCTAGCTACAGCTTCAACATAACGGGTATCGCTTTCTCCGTTAGGTAAAGCAGGGGTTCCTACAGCAATAAAGAGGATTTCTCCGTGATTAACCCCGGCCGCTAAATCGGAAGTAAACTCCAGACGGCCAGCTTCCATACAACCGTGCATTAATTCTGAGAGTCCAGGTTCATAAATAGGAGATTGACCGGACTTCATCAGTTTTACCTTTTCCTCGTTATTATCGATACAAATAACGTGGTGACCAATATGAGATAAACATACCCCAGTTACTAAACCAACATAACCAGTTCCAATGACACAAACTCGCATAAATTTTATCCTCTAAATTTAATATTGTTTAAAACAAGGCATTCTCGGAACGATACAACAACAATTATTCTACGAGTTGGACTTATTTTAAACTAAGTTGTCAAAAAACAGTTTAACTATCTTTTGAGACTCGTTCTGCAAAATCCTTGATAGCCAATTCTAACCCATCTTTTAGGGGAATAGTAGGTTCCCAACCTAAATAAGTTTTTGCTTTAGTAATATCGGGTTGTCTTTGTTGAGGATCATCTTGGGGCAAGGGTTTATAAACTAACTCAGCATCAGGATTAATCATTCCCTGAATCATTTGAGCAAGTTCTAATATGGTATATTCCCCAGGGTTGCCTATATTAATAGGGCCAATATAATCCCCATTCATCAGACGCATTAACCCTTCTACTAAATCAGAAACATAGCAAAAACTGCGAGTTTGAGAACCATCCCCATAGATTGTTAAAGGTGTGCCTTTTAGAGCTTGCACAATAAAATTACTGACCACTCTACCGTCATTTTCTAACATTCTCGGTCCGTAGGTATTAAAAATACGTGCCACTCGAATGTCAGTTTTATGTTCTCGATGATATTCAAAAGCGAGGGTTTCCGCCACCCGTTTTCCTTCATCGTAACAAGCACGTGGCCCTGTACAACTGACGTTACCCCGATATTCTTCTGGTTGGGGATGAACATCGGGATCACCGTAAACTTCTGAGGTAGAAGCTAAAAGTATACGTGCGTTTACCCGTTTAGCTAAACCCAACATATATAGAGTCCCTAACACATTAACTTTAATGGTTTTAACGGGATTATATTGATAATGAATAGGAGAAGCAGGACAAGCTAAATGATAAATTTGATCCACTTCTAAACGGATGGGTTCCGTGATATCGTGGCGGACCAACTCAAAATAAGGATTACCAATCCACTTGACAATATTGCGTTTGTCACCAGTGTAAAAGTTATCTAAGCAAAGGACTTCGTGTCCTTGTGCCATTAAGCGATCAATGAGATGGGACCCAATGAAACCAGCACCACCCGTAACTAAGATTCTCATGAAGCCTACAAGTTCAAAGTTGAAATTATTATTAACTTACCCTTGCTTTGAGTTTTGGCCAACCCCTTAATGGAAAATAATAGGAGTTACGCATTGACAGATGGTTTACAATGTGCATAGTCCAAACAGAGAAAGCGATCGCTGTTAACAAAAAGCAAAAAACTGATAAAATAGAGAGGATTATAAGAACTGGAGGTAGATATCCGAACTATAACGAAGAAATCAACGGCTAAATGTCATTTAGAACTCTATACTTACTATTTAATTGCTGAATCCAAATATTCGGGTTGTAATCGTTTATCCGAGATATTTGAGGATTTATCTCATGATAGTGTTAACCGTTTTTTATTAAGAGAAAGCTATAAACCTGTTGATTTATTCAATGAATTTAAACAGCACATTGAACTGAGTGGGGGAACCTTAAGTATTGATGAGACAGTCATTGAAAAACTTTATAGTAATCCTAAATTAAGTAAATTTATTGGTTATTTCTGGTCAGGAAATAAACATAAAACTATCAAAGGAATTAATTTAGTTACTTTATTATATACTGACCCTAATGGAATTTCAGTCCCTCTAAATTATCGACTTTATGATAAAGAAGATAATCTGTCTAAAAATGATTATTTTCGGATGATGCTATCGGAAGTTTTAGCTTGGGGACTGAGGCCAATTTATGTAACTGGTGATAGTTGGTATTCATCTAAAGAGAACCTTAAAATTTTGAAAAAACAAGAATTAGGTTTCATGATAGGAATAGCTAAAAATCGACAAGTATCAATCGTTAAAGGACAATATCAATCCGTTGAAAGCTTAGAAATAGAGGAAAATGGGACAATTGTTTACTTAAAAGAGTTTGGCGAAGTTAAAGTATTTAAGAAACATTTCAAAAACGGGATGCTTCGTTTTTATATTTTATTTGACAAAGAAAATAAAGACTTAAGAGAAACAGATAAAACTCTATTTACTTTGTTGAAAACAACTCATTGGATTATTGAATGTTACCATCGTGCGCTCAAACAATTATGTGGTATCAATAAATTTATAGTCAGAAAATCAGAAGCTATATTGACCCATTTCTTTAGTTCTTTACGGGCTTTTATTAAACTTGAATTAATGAGAGCTAATGAGTTAATTGATAATTGGTATCAACTCCAAAGAGAATTGTCTATTGAAGTTAATCGGAATTTTATTTTAGAGCAAATAAATTTGAAATTATCAGCCTAATTTATAGATTAGTTATTGTTATTATTACGTCAATTTTAATGACTCTAATAATTAGCGATCGTTGTCTCTCTTTAAAGCTACTCATATTTAAGTTAATTTGTCAATGCGTAACTCCTAAATAAGTCATTTCGGTTGGGGGAGATGGGGGGATGGGGAGACGGGGAGATGGGGAGACGGGGGGATGGGGAGTGGGGAGATCCCTAAGAAAATAACAAATTTTCCCACCTATAGTAACCATTCGTGAGACCCTAGATAAAGAACTTCAGATTGATAATTGCTTCTTCGTTAAATTAGCTCCCTATGACATCCTCTTCTATATCCCGTCGCACAAAAATCGTGGCAACCATCGGTCCAGCTACTCAAAACAAAGAAATTTTAAGGCAATTGATCTTAGCAGGGGCAACCACGTTACGACTCAATTTTTCTCATAATGATCATGACTATCATCAAAATAGTATTCGCCTGATTCGTCAAACGGCTTTTGAATTAAATCAACCAGTGGCTATTTTACAGGACTTACAGGGGCCAAAAATTCGTCTGGGTCAATTTGCCAACGGACCAATTACCGTTCAACCAGGGGATGTTTTTATCTTGACCAGTCGTGAAGTTGAATGCAATCAAACTATCAGTTATGTCTCCTATGAGCATCTGGCCGATGAAGTGCCTGAGAAGGCGAGAATTTTAATGGATGATGGCAAAGTAGAAATGCTAGTGGAGAAAGTGGATAAGGAGAATAAGGATCTTCATTGTCGGGTTGTGGTTGGGGGTGTGTTGTCCGATCGCAAAGGGGTAAATTTTCCAGGGGTTTATTTATCCGTGAAGGCTTTAACGGAGAAAGATAAACGGGATTTGATGTTTGGTTTAGATCAAGGAGTAGACTGGGTGGCCTTGAGTTTTGTGAGAAACCCTCAAGATATTCTCGAAATTAAGGGATTGATTGCTAGTGCCGGCAAAAATGTTCCTGTCATTGCCAAAATTGAAAAACACGAGGCCATCGAGGATATGGAAGAAATTCTCTCCTTGTGTAATGGGGTAATGGTGGCACGGGGAGATTTAGGGGTAGAGTTACCCCCAGAGGATGTTCCTATCCTCCAAAAACGCCTAATTTCTACGGCTAATCGTTTGGGTATTCCGGTGATTACTGCTACTCAAATGTTAGATAGTATGGCCAGTAACCCTCGTCCCACCCGTGCAGAAGTGTCCGATGTGGCTAACGCTATTTTGGATGGTACTGATGCGGTAATGTTATCCAACGAGACTGCTGTAGGTAAATATCCCGTGGAAGCAGTGGCAACTATGGCCACTATTGCGGAAAGGATCGAACGAGAACCAACTATCCCTAAAGTCCTCTCAGAAAAGAAGCAGTCAGTCACTAATTCCATTTCCTCAGCGGTTAGTCACATTGCTCAAGAATTGAATGCGGCGGCCATTATGTCTTTGACAAAAACGGGATCAACGGCCCGTAATGTTTCTAAGTTTCGCCCTCAAATACCCATTGTAGCGGTTACTCCCCATGTGGATGTGGCTAGGCAGTTACAGTTAGTCTGGGGGGTTAAACCTTTGCTGGTGCTTGATTTAGCTTCACCTAATCAAACCTTTCAATCTGCGGTTAATGTGGCCCAAGAAAATAATTGGCTCAAGGATGGGGATCTAGTGGTGATGACGGCCGGAACCCTTCAAGGGGTGGCAGGATCTACGGATTTGATTAAGGTAGAAATGGTCAAGGCGGTTTTGGGCAAAGGTGTGGGTATTGGTCAGGGAGCAGCCAGTGGACGGGCAAGAATTGCTCATAACGCCAGGGAATTGGGCAATTTTGAACCTGGGGACATTTTGGTGGTTCCGGGAACCAATGCGGAGTTTGTGGAAATGATGCGTAAAGCTTCGGGTATTATTACCGAAGAAGCAAGTTTAACTAGCCATGCGGCAGTTATTGGACTAAGGTTGGGTGTTCCTGTAATTATTGATTTTAAGGAGGCAACGGCTAATATTAGAGAAGGGGCAATTATTACGGTTGATGCTGAAAAAGGCCAGGTTTATTCGGGTCTGGTTACGAGTAATAATAACGGCAATAAGTGAAGTAGGGTGGGTTAGACGGCTACAATACAGGATTATTACAGGAATATAAGAATCCGTCGTAACCCACCACTGTAGCTGAAATATTCCTGTAGAGTGCGTGAATAATGCTTGAACGGGTACAAAAAATTTTATCTCAATGGGGAGTTGCTTCCCGTCGTCGTGCCGAAGATATGATATTGGCCCGAAGAGTTAAGTTAAATGGGAAAATAGTCACTTTAGGAGATAAAGCCGATCCAAGTTGCGATCGCCTGGAAGTAGATGGCAAACTCATTCAACCCAATAAACGGCCAAAATTAATCTATATTTTGCTGAATAAACCGGTGGGGGTGGTTTCTACCTGCGATGATCCCCAAAACCGTTCTATTGTCTTAGATTTATTGCCGAAAAAGTTAACTCAAGGAACTGGTATTCATCCCGTAGGAAGACTGGATTTTAACTCTTCTGGAGCGTTATTATTAACCAATGATGGAGACTTGACCCTAAAATTAACCCACCCTCGTTATCATTTACCAAAAACCTACGAAGTTTTAGTCAAAGGACATCCCCCAGAAGAAACCCTACAACAATGGCGTGAAGGGGTGATACTCATGGGCAAAAAGACGTTACCTGCTGAGGTAGAGGTGATTCGTCGTTCTGCTCAACAAACTCAGCTAAAAGTAGTTTTAACTGAAGGCAGAAATCGTCAGATTCGTCGCATTGTTGAACAACTAGGTTTCCGTGTCCTAAGACTCCATCGTACTGCCATTGACTCACTCTGTCTCTCTCCTAACCATAAAAACAGTTTATCCAGTGGACATTATCGTTTACTAACCCCTTCAGAAATTGATTTTCTTAAAGATCGTGCCAACCTGATCATTGAAAACAAAGGAAAACTTTAACTGTTCACTGTTCACTGATCACTGATAACTGTTCAAGGTGCATCTTCCCATTCTGCGGTTAAACGACGATAGTTAAAGTCTTTGATACCAGTATGACAGAGTACACAGCTTTGAGTTGTGATAGGTTCCTTAAACTCTACACGGGGATGAAGAATGGTAAAATACTGGGATTGTTCTACATAATAAGGAATCGGCGAACCTTTGAGCAAAATAGGGCGAGAATTGGTTTTCAGATAATCCCAGATTAATACTTGAGTTAAACGAATCATATTAGGCACAGAGGTACCATAATGTTTTTGAGGGTTCTCTAAAAGTTGCTGCCAGGTTTCTGTGGGTAACACTTCTGCTGGAATAGGAATATGACAGCCGGCACAAGTTTTTTCATAGAGTTCCTTTCCTGCTTGGACGGTGGGACGATTGGGGCTAAGTTGGGCTAAAGTATGGCTAGGACTTGCTCCCAATGCTCGGTTAAAAGCCCAACCTACACTCATACACCACAACAGGATAATTAAGGAAATTACTAAATATAAAAGATTTGAGCGTTTAAAACGAAATAATTGGCTTATTTTAAACATATTTGACAAAGACTATTTTATAGAATAATTGCCTATTGGTCAATTTTATATTAATCAATTAAAAGTCAGAAGGCAATAGTTAAGGGTTTAGCAATGCTAAACCCCTACAAGTCTGAAAAGTGTAATATTTTCTGTTACTAATGGATATTTATTTATCATTATTAGGCAACAGAAAAAGACATAATTCCTAACTCCGAACTCCGAACTCCGAACTCAGGTTTTGATAACGTCCTAAAGCAATTAAGGGAAAATAATGACGATAGAAATGATAACGGATATAGAAATGACAGGGGAAACCAGTTCCAGTAAATTCTGATTCTTCCCAGGTTCCTTCTTCGGTTTGAGTGTCTAATAAATAGTTAACTCCTCGTTCGATCGCATCTGTTTCAAACTTATTTAATGCTTCTCCTGCATCTAATAAACCGATGAGGGACCAAGCTGTTTGGGAAGGGGTACTAACTCCTTTTCCTTTAAGACTTGGATCGTTATAACTCCGACAAGTTTCTCCCCATCCTCCGTCTTTATTTTGACAGCTTAATAACCAGTTAATTCCCTGTTCCATTTGGGTTTTATGTTTTTCGGGGTTAATAACAGCTAATGCGGATAATACCCCACTGGTTCCATAAATGTAGTTTACACCCCAACGACCGAACCAACTACCATCTTTTTCCTGTTCTTTATAAAGATAATTGAGAGATTTATTAAGGCGATCGCTTTCTATTTCTAAATCGCAACTTCCTAACATTTCTACTACCCTAGCGGTGACATCTGCGGTGTTAGGATCGATCATAGCTTTTAAATCCCCGTAAGGGACTTCGTTTAACCAAGCTTGATCGTTATTGAGATCAAAAGCTGCCCAACCACCCTCTTTACATTGCATGGTTTCTATCCATTGTAAACAGCGATTGATGGCTGCTTGTTTGCGTGCTTCATCGGGTAATTTGATACCGTTTAATGCCATTACTACTGTAGCAGAGTCATCGAGGTCAGGATAGAAACGATTGGTAAATTCAAAAGCCCATCCGCCGGGTTTTCCTGCTTTATTTTTAACTGCCCAATCTCCATATTCCATGACTTGTTTATCTAATAACCATTTCCCTGCTTTTACTAGGGAAAAATGATCTTTCTCTAAACCCGAATCCGTTAATGCTCGTACACACCAAGCTGTATCCCATATAGGAGACACACAGGCTTGTAAACGATAAGTATCATCTTCTTCAATAGAAAAGCGATCAATCGCTTCAAAACCTAGTTTAACTGAGGGGTCATTGACATCATAATTTAGGGTACGAAAAGCGAGTAAAGAATTCAACATTGGGGGCATAATTCCACCCCAATCTCCTGTTTCTTGTTGATGGTTTAAAATCCATTTCTCTGCTGCTTTTAGTCCTTCTTTTCGGAAGGGAACTAAGTCAACCTGTTCTGCAAATTTAAAGACTTGATCTATTCCTAAAAAGATGTCACCCCAATTATTATTTTTCGGTAATTCATACTTGACATTTTCTACTCCTTCTGCATATAATTCATCCAGATTAAAGACAGGATCGACTGAAAAAACGGGCTTATCGTTAAAGACAATAATTAGGGGAACGGTGCTTTCCCTTGCCCAACTTGCCATTTCATAGATAGTGAAGGGAAAACTATCAGGAAACAACATTATCCAGGGGGGAATAGAGGGAATTCCTTTCCAGTCGTAACAACCAATTAAAGCAAGATGAAACTTAGTAAAAATTCGGGTTTTGCTGATACCCCCTTTACTAATAATAAAATCTTTAGCACGAATTAAGGCCGGATCATCTTGGGGAACCCCTAATAAACGCAAGGCCATGTATGCTTCCACGGAGGTACTTATTTCTCCACCGTCTCCATAGAAGAGTTCCCAACCCCCATGTTCCCGTTGTTGTTGACGTAAATAAGCTTCTACCTTGTGTAAGGGACGAGTTTTGTCGGTTCCCCAAATTTTATGGAGTAGAACCGTTTCCGCGGTTAAGGTAATATTAGACTCTAATTCTGCCCACCAGTACCCTTGGGGGTATTGTAGGGACAATAAATAATTTTGACTGGCAGTGATAGCATCTTTGAGGGATAAAGGTTGTTTTTGAGTTAGTCTATCTTGCGTTTGCATTGATGATTCCGTTACACTCCTTACATATTTCTATAGGGTAGCAAGAAACTAAGGATCATGACGGTTTGTCCACAAACGATAATATTTATTATTTCTTTGTTTTCATTTTATATCTATAATCGCCTTACTGCTATTATTAAATAGAAGGAACAAAAATTATTTTTCCATGTTAACTAATTATATCAATCAAATTAATAACATTTTGAAACCACAACAGCTAAAATCTCATTTAGTGTTAGATTTGTTTGCAGGGTGTGGTGGTTTATCTTTGGGATTTGAAGCGCAAGGATTTGAGACTTACGGATTTGAGAAAGAGCAAGATTGTTGTCATAGTTATGAAAAGAATTTACGGGGTAAATGTGAGCAAATAGAATTAACAGTTAATAGTAAATTATCGGGTGCATCTGTCATCATTGGTGGACCACCTTGCCAACCATTTAGTGTTGGGGGAAAACAAAAAGGTCTAAGAGATTCACGAGATGGTTTTCCTATTTTTATCAATGCCATTAAACAGGTTAAGCCTGATATTTGGTTATTTGAAAATGTGAGAGGGTTACTATACAAAAATAAATGGTATTTTGATAAGATAACACAATCATTACAAGATTTAGGCTACATTATTGAATGGAAACTATTAAATTCTGTTGATTTCGGAGTTCCTCAAAATAGAGAAAGATTAATGGTAGTTGGACATCGAGGAAAATTCCAGTTTCCTCAAATTTCAGCTAAGAGAATTACAGCAGGAGAAGCATTAGGAGAATTAGCATTTCAAGTGTTACCTGACTCTAAATTTTTAACTCCTAGCATGGATAAATATATTGCTAAATATGAGAAAGCATCTTGTTGTAAACGGCCTCGTGATTTACATTTAGATAAACAAGCAAGGACTTTAACTTGTCGTAATTTAGCAGGTGCAACAGGAGATATGCACAGAATTAAACTTCCCGATGGTAGAAGAAGACGTTTATCAATTCGAGAAGCAGCGCGGTTACAAAGTTTTCCAGACTGGTTTGAATTTTATGGAAGTGAAACAAGTTCTTATAATCAGATTGGTAATGCTGTGTCTCCACTATTAGCTTTTTATTTAGCAAAAAGTGTCCGTAATTATTTAGAATCTAGTTATCGCTTATCAGCCAGAGAACTTAAAAAATATACGCTTCCTCAACAATTATCTTTACCTTTATGAATTCTAAAGACTATACTGCAAAATCAACTAAAAATACTGAAATTAAGTCATTGCTTAATGAAGCATTATTTATTCTTGAACAATTAGGTATTCCCCTAGAAAAACAAACAACTAGAAGGTTAGAAAGACTAGGAATGGCTTTTTTAGCTGTTGCTAATCTCAAAAATAGTCAAGATTGGAAAAATGTTCAGAAAACTTCTCAAAACCATGCTCTAAGAACAAGAGAAATTATTAAATTTTGGAATACGTATTTTGATGAAAATATTTCAGAGAGTTCTTATGATGATATTCGTAGAAAAGACTTAAAATTATTGGTCCTATCAGGAATAGTTATTGCTAGTGCTACTAACCCTAATGCTGCGCGTAATGATGGAACAAGAGCATTTGCATTAAATCCTGATTATGCTATTGTAATTGAAACTTTTGGAACTCAAAAATGGGATTATGAACTTAGTAAAATTTTAAAAAATACAAAAACTTTGAAAACTGAGCTTTCTGAAAGTCGTTCCCTTAATTTAGTTCCTATTATTTTTCCATCTGGTAAAATTTTAGAACTGAGTCCAGGAAAACATAATGAATTACAAAAAGCAATTATTGAGTTATTTCTTCCTCGCTACGGTTACGGTGCAGAGGTTTTATATATAGGAGATACAGCCGATAAATTTTTACATTTAGAGCAAGATAAATTGAAGGAATTAAAATTTTTTGAAATTTCTCATGGTGAGTTACCTGATATTATTGCTTATTCACATACTAAAAACTGGTTATATCTCATTGAAGCAGTTAATAGTTCAGGAGTAATCTCTCCAGTTCGTCTATTAAATTTGAAAAGATTAACCAATAATTGCCAAGCTGAGTTAATTTTTGTTACTGCTTTTTTAGATAAAAAGACCTTTCGTAAGTTTGTTAGTGACATTGCTTGGGAAACAGAAGTATGGATCGCAGAATCACCTGACCATTTGATTCATTTTGACGGTGAAAAATTTTGTAATTCTTATTAAATAAGAATTACAAAATTGAACAAAAAATACACAAAATAGAATGAAATATTATCCCAATTAGAATAATCAACCCTTCTAGTCAATATTTAATCAGATATAAGTTACTAACATGATAGGATAAAAAGTTTAAGCTCCCTCTTTCTTAAATTTTATGAAATCCCTTGATTTAGCCTTTACTCCTGCGTTAGACTTAGCTCAATTAATCCGCGATCGCAGCATTTCTCCCCTAGAATTAACCCAACTTTATCTAGATAGAATCGAAAAATATAATCCTAAACTGGGTAGTTTTTTCCATGTTGCTGCTGAAACTGCCCTCCAAGAAGCCCAAACAAAAACTGAACAGTTACTTAATACATCAGATCCTAATAGTTTACCTCTGTTTTTCGGTGTTCCCACTACCATTAAGGACCTCAATGCAGTAGCAGGAATGCCTTTAACCTATGGTGTAGCAGCATTGAGGGAGAATATTGCTAACTATGATGACGGGGTGACAACCCGCATGAAGGGAGCAGGGTTTATCGTCTTAGGGAAGACTGCCACCTCCCAACTGGGATCATTTCCTTTCACCGAACCCCCAGGCTTTTCTCCTGCCCGTAACCCCTGGCATTTAGACTATACTGCAGGGGGTTCCAGTGGAGGTGCAGCGGCGGCTGTGGCGGCAGGTTTCTGTCCGGTTGCCCAGGGTTCCGATGGTGGGGGTTCCGTTCGTGGTCCAGCGGCCTGCTGTGGTTTAGTGGGTATAAAACCGAGTAGGGGAAGGATATCTAATGCACCTGTGGGAGACTATCAAAGTGGCATTTCTAGCAATGGGCCTTTAGCACGTACAGTGGCTGATGCAGCGGCTTTATTAGATGTTATGTCCGGTTATATTCCTGGTGATCCCTATTGGTTGCCGTCTCCTGAAATCTCTTTTTTAGAAGCAACAAAACAAGTTTCTACCCCATTAAAAATTGCTTTTTGTGACCATATGCCCCCCTTTACTAAAAGCGAACCCATTGTTAAAGAAACCGTCGATAAAACGGCTAAATTATTAGAGTCTTTTGGTCATTTTTTAGAAATAAACTGTCCATCAGTGGAGGCATTAATTGAACCCTTTACTAAAATTTGGCAATCGGGAATAGGGGCATCTGGACTGCCTCCAAGTATGTTGAGTCCTCTGAATAATTGGTTTAGAGAACAAAGGGTAAGTGCAGGAGAATATTTACAGGCTGTTCAGCAAATACAGATTTTTTCCCGTCAATTGGTGGTCTTTTTTGAGCATTTTGATGTCTTACTATTACCTGTTTATTTACATCAACCGATTAAAATAGGACAATGGGCGCATTTATCACCCCAAGAAACTTTAGAAAAAATAATCAATTGGATTGCTCCTTGTCCTGCATTTAATGCTAGTGGTTTACCAGCGATGACGTTACCAATGGCACAGGATGAAAACGGTTTACCCGTGGGAATTCAATTAGTAGGAAAACCTGCTGATGAGTTAACTTTAATTCGCTTAGCTTCTCAGTTAGAAAAATCTAAGAATTTTTCCTTACCTATTCCATCTTCTGTTTCACATTAAAATTAATTTTTGCTTGTATACTTTTATTTGTATAATGTAGCAATACAAAAAAAAGATACTTTTAATGTGGCGTTATGTTAAATTTTGAAAAAATATTGATTAATTGGCCAATAATTCCTGTGGGTTTAGCTATTGTTCTTGTGATAGTTGCTTTACCCCAAATACTTCGTTTATTAGTGATTTTCCGAGAGAACATAGCTACTTCAGAAACTCAAAAGATTTATCAACGAATAATTAATCCTGATCAAGCTTTATTACAGTCAATAATTCTCTTATTATTAGCTGATATTATTTTATTAGTAACCCATCGTTTAGTCCCAAAACTTCAGTCAATCAATATTATTGAATTTCCTGTGGGTTTATCGGTTTCTTTAGTTATTGGTTGGCTAGGTTATCGTTTAGTTGAACGTTTTTTTAAGATTTATCTCACTGAGATTACTCAAAATGGACAAAAGTTAAATAGTGATTTACTAATTGTTGCTAAAGGGTTGACTTTTTTTCTATTTTTATTCATTATTATTACCATTTTTTCCCAAGCTCATGAAATTAATATATTTGGTTTAATTGCTAGTTTAGGTATTAGTGGTGTAGCCATCGCTTTTGCGGCTCAAAAAACATTAGAACAATTATTGGGAGGAATTGTTCTCTATCTGGATCGTCCTTTTATGGTTAGTGATTATATCGGTTTACCAGATGGAACTTTTGGTAAAGTTGAGTCTATCGGGTTATGTTCTACCAAAATTCGTATTTCTGGAAAAGGTACATTAATGGTGGTTCCTAATAACTATTTAGGGTTTGCTGAAAAAGTTTCTCCAAAATTTATGCCACTTTTGACCAAGAATTTTCTGACAAATCAATAAGTTTTAGTACATAAAAATTGTTTAAGGTATAATCAAAATTAATGAAAGGCGGTTTGATGAGTTCCCCTGTTCTATTATCAGTAAATAAGGACAAAAAAAGCGACAAAAGCTGCCTCAGAAGTTTAGAAAGATTGACAACTAAAAATGTAATAGCAATAGATGTAATGGAGGTTTCAGGGAGTTTTGTTATCACGAGATTTAGGCTGAATCTTCGTTTAGCTTGTCCAAACTTTCCCTCAATAGCATTACGGAAGCATTCATCGGAGTGGGCTTGTTTCTTTTCTTCTTCACTGACATTTTTCGGAGGTCTTCCTAACTTCGGACCACTGATTCTTATCCCTCTTTCCTTACACCAATTTCTGTTTTCCCTAGTTCGATAAATTTTATCTACATGGACGGATTCGGGATAATAGCCAAACGTTTCTTTATACTTTTCTACTTGTTCTTTTAAATGACAAGATTCATTGAAGTTTTCCCAACTTATTTTGTCTAGAAACACATAGTTATCTACACAGCTTACTGAGAGTTTAGCTCCAAACTCTATTGGTTTTCCTGCTTTTCCCCTCACTATTGGACGAATATGCCGTTGAGTTAAACTTACAATTCTTTGAGGAACACTCTGGGTCTTATTCTCCCACATTGACTGTTGTTGTTCATAAACTTTTTTGATAGTCTCTAGACAATTTTTCTGTCTTTTACTCAGATTTTCCAGGGAAGCCCCAGCTTGAATTAAGTCTTCTATATTTCCTAAATTTTTCTTAAGGTATTTTAACTGTTTCCCGATAGCTTTTCTTCTTTCTTGATAAGATACTTTTCGTTTTTTAGCTACTTTTAAGTATTCCTTTCTAGCAATTTTTCTAGAAGTTCTCGGCTTTTTTCTCAATTTTACTCTTAATGGTTTATAAAGATTATCTATTATTCTTTCTGTCTCAATTCTGGCTTGATTTAATATGCCTAAATCTGTTGGGTATTTGATGTCTGCTGGCGCACAAGTCGCATCTAAAATTAGTTTACCTTTATTTTTTATTTTTTCTCTTTTTTCTTGGAGACAATCCTTTTTTTTTACTTCTTTATCACTCTTGTCTATTTCTCTTTTTACTATTTTTTTATTGATTTTGTTTATCAATTCTCCATCAATTCTTTTCCTAAAATGAACTAGCATTGAAGATTCCAGTGGTGGCTCTTGTTGATAACAATTTAAACCTATAAAGTATTGTAGATAGGGATTTTCTCTAATCTGTTCTATAGTTTCTCTATCACTTGTTCCTAATTTTTCCTTAATAATTAATGTCCCTAATGCCATTCTAAATAGTTTGGCTGGCGCACCTTTTTCTGCTGAAAAAAGTTTAGCATATTCTTCCTCAAAATCATCCCAAGGTATCAACTCTGCCATGATTACCCAACGATTATTGGGGGACAATTTGCCCTCGAAAGGTAATTCAAATTTTTCTGGGGGCGGTAAAGGTTGCTCCTCTTTTCGATACATTTGTTCTTGACCAACAACTGGGAGGTGTTTCTACCAATTATAGCGGTTTGTAGCCGACAAAGCTGATCTTTTTTGCGATCGCGAATATGGGTGTAACCTCTTAAAGAATAGGGTTTTGCTTTTATTCAGCAAACCCTAGATATTAATCAGAAGATTTGCACTTTATCAGGAAATAGATCACCTATTCAAGCTATTTGTCTGAGTTCCAATCGGGAGTGGGTGGTCAGTTATGATGCAGATCAAACAATCAAAATTTATGGGTTGCTTGAAGAATAATTTAATGGGTTTACACAAGATAATCATCAGGATGAGACACTACCTGTTTAAGGTCTAAATTTTTCTCAAAAATCTCATCAATGGGCAACATTTCACCATCTATTGTCATAAATTTATGGTCTTTTGTTGCTTTGATTTTTGAACCATCTTCTAGATCATATTCAAATATTTCTTGTTCTCCTCTATTATGCCATTGGGCAATGGTTTGAGTATAAACAAAACCATTTTTATCTACTGTATAAACGGTACAATTTATGTTTTCTTCGACTATTTTTCCAATGTACATCGCTCCATATTCAACGGTTAAAATTTCTGTATCATAACTTAAACAATATTCTGCAAATTTGATCATTTGCTCAAATAAATCTTCTGCAATAGCTTGAGAAACACCATTTTTTGTGGAACCATCGATAAAAATTTCTCGATGTTTGGTCATTTCTGATATTTTTTTCTTACCCATGGCCCGACGTAATAAGTCAGCTTCTCCTAAAGAATAACCGGCTAGATCCTGCGCCATTTTCATAATTTGTTCTTGATAAACTAATACTGCGTAGGTTTCTTTTAGGATGGGTTCTAATAATTTATGTTGATAAACAATGTCTTCTCGTCCGTGTTTACGGTTAATAAATTTAGGAATTAATCCTGCATCCAAGGGACCCGGACGATAGAGGGCTAAAATAGAAGAAATATCTTCAATTCCTGACGGTTTTAAGTTTTTTACAATCTCTTTCATCCCCGATGACTCTAACTGAAAGATACCTTCTAAATCTCCTTTTTCTAAAAGTTTGTAAGTTTTTTGTACATCGGGTGGTAGTCTTTTTTCTGTTCCTTTGGCAATAATTTCTAATGCTTTTCTTTCATCTAAGGGTAGTTGATCTAAGTCTAATTCTACCCTTTTATTTTGTTTTATTAAATCAGCAGTGCGTTGAATTGTGGTTAAATTTCTTAACCCTAAAAAGTCCATTTTTAATAATCCCAAGGACTCTAAATCTTCCATATAATATTGGGTAATAACTGCCCCGTCATTATTTTTTTGTAGGGGAACAACTTGATCCAAAGGTTCAGAAGAAATAACCACCCCGGCAGCATGAACCCCGAAAGTTTTATTGGTTCCTTCGATACGAATAGCCATGTCAACCCAACGATGGACAGTGGGATCGTTATCATACCTTTCTTTAAATTCTGGAGTTGGTGTTTTATCAGAAACCATGACTTTTAATTTAGCTGGTTTACCCCTTGAAACTGGGATCATTTTTGTCATTTTATCTGACTCAGCATAGGGAATATTTAATACTCTAGCCACATCTTTTAACACTGCTTTTGATGTCATGCGGTTAAAGGTAATAATCTGAGCAACATTAGCTTCTCCATACTTTCTGGTAACATATTGAATCATCTCGTCTCGTCTTTCGATACAAAAATCTGTATCAACATCGGGCATTGATTTTCTTTCAGGGTTTAAAAATCTCTCAAATAATAGGCCGTGATGTACTGGATCAATATTGGTAATTTTTAAACAATAAGCCACTAAAGATCCGGCTGCTGAACCCCTACCTGGTCCCACGGGAATACCGTTATCTCTGGCATATTTAATGTAGTCCCAAACCACTAAAAAGTATGTAGAAAAGCCCATCCTTTGCAACATTTTTAATTCGTATTCTAACCGTTCCCGATAGTCATCAGGAATTTCACTACGAGAGCGACATTTCAAACGGGTTAATAATCCGTCCCAAGCTATTTCTTCTACAAAGCTATCAGGGTTGTGTCCAGCAGGTACTGGATAGTTAGGTATACGGGGTTCTCCTAAAATTTTATAAGGTTCAATTTTTTCGGCGACTTCTAATGTATTATTAATGGCCTCTTCTATAATCTCATCAGGAAGATGATCCCGAAATAGTAAGCGCATTTCATCAGCAGATTTTAAATATTCTGTGCCACTATATCTCAGCCGTTTTTCATCGGTAATAAGTTTCCTAGTTTGAATACATAATAATGCGTCGTGTGCTTCTACATCGTAACAAGAAATAAAATGTGAGTCATTGGTTGCTACAATTTTAATGTCTAAGTCACGGGCAATTTTAGCAATACCAGTATTAACAATTCTATCCTGAACATAACCGTGATCTTGAATTTCTAAGTAAAAGTCATCTTTAAATAATTTTTGATACCTTTTTGCTACTGCCTTCGCTTCTTTGAAGTCTCCTGCTAAAAGTCTCTGAGGTATCTCTCCCCCTAAACAAGCACTGGTAACAATTAACCCTTCGTGATATTCTTCTAATAGTTCTTTATTGATACAAGGACGGGCAAAAATACCTTTTCCTTGCATTCCTTCTAGATGGGAAATTGTGGTTAATTTAACTAAATTTTTATAACCTTGGGTATTTTTTGCTAAGACGACTTGATGATATTTTTTATACTTTTTCTTCTCTTTAATATCCCCATTAATAACGTACATTTCGTTACCGATGATGGGTTTAATACTTTTATTGCGACAAACTTTAATTAATTCGATCGCCCCATACATAACCCCATGATCTGTTAAAGCGATCGCCGGCATTTCTAATTCCAAAGCACGATCAATCAAAGCGTTTAATTGAGAAGCACCATCGAGTAAACTATAATCACTGTGTATATGTAGACCAACGAAAGACATAGTAAAATATTTTTAGACTAATTGTTAACTATCTTTACCCAAATTAACGAGTCATCAGAACAATGACTACATAAGGACTTATATTATAGCGTTAATTTTATTATGTAGATAATAAATTGTGTTTCTCTATCTCAACAGATTATTTTAGCAATTTGATTAGTATTGCGGTAGGATGTTAACTTAATAAGTTAAAACTCATAATGCTCTAATTTTAATAATGACAACATCTCAGGAAAAAATAGAACAAACCTTAACTCCTTCTAAACCTTATAAACCTCATGTAATTTTTCGGCTACTACCCACCCTTACTCTAGTTGCTTTAACGGGATGGTGGACCCGAATTTCTCACAAAATCTGCGATCGCCAAACACAGAAGCCTTACAGGAAGTGGGTTTGAACAGAGCGATCGCAGATTTCCCCAACCAACAGTCTGTTGTCAGATTTTAAGTTAAAATTAACCCGAATTAGACAAAGATGAAAAGATAAATCAATCACTCATTTTTCCAAAAAAATTATTAATAAAATCTCTAATAGTACTAGATTGTTAGAATAAAATATGCTATAATTCAATTATTAAAGCAATTTACCTTAAACTGATTTAATGAGTCCCAGTCATCCCCGAACCCCTCGTCAAGTAATCAACTTTAGTAAACAGAAAGGAAAAGAAATAATCGCTAATTTTGATGGGGGACTAATCACTTCAGATGCGGGGATTGTCTGGATAGCTGAGTTGGATAAAAAACTGGGAATTACCGAGAAGTTTGGTAACTGTTTTCAAGATCATCGTCATCAATCTTATGTAGATCATTCCGTTCATGAGTTATTAGCACAAAGGCTTTATGGAATTATTTTAGGCTAGGAAGATGTCAATGACCATGATAAATTACGTCACGATCCTGCCCTTAAGATCGCTTTAGAAAAGCTTAATGAACTTGAAGATAAAAAGGGATGGTTAGCTGGAAAAAGTACAATTAATAGATTGGAATATTGTCCTGAGACTATTCTCGACCAAAAAACGAGTCGTTATCATAAAATAGAAACCAACTTTGAAGCCATTGAAAAATCTTTTGTCGAATTTTTTTTAGAGTCTTATAAAAAACCTCCCTTAAGTATTATATTAGATATGGATGTCACGGATGACCAAGTACATGGTAATCAAGAAGGGGCATTTTTTAATAGTTATTATCACGGAGTATGTTATGCTCCTTTATATATTTTCTGTGGGCATCATTTATTAGTTGCTAAACTTCGTTCATCTAATGTAGATCCAGCCGATGGAGCCTTAGACGAATTACAAAGAATTATCGGACTAATTAGAGAAAAATGGTCAGAGACTCATATCCTAGTTAGGGGTGATAGTGCCTATGCCCGTGAAGAAATCTTCTATTTTTGTGAAAATCAGCCTTTAGTTGATTATGTTATAGCTATGGGAACAAATGGCGTTCTTAAGTTACGAGCGGATGATGTAATTGAAAAAGCCAAACATGAATATGAAAAAAAACTAGCTCCAATAACTGAATTAATGGATAGTTTATTTCAGAAAAAAGAAGATTTAGAAGAAGTTAAAAAATTAGTACCAATTTCTACTTGGTATCGCTCTATTAGTTATAAAACAGAAAAGTCATGGAGTTGTCAAAGAAGAGTAGTGACAAAAGTTTGTTATGGAAGTGATGGCTTAAAAATGCGCCATGTGGTGACATCTTTGCCCGCTTCAAAAATTCCACCCTCAAAACTTTATACAAAAAAATACTGTCCGAGAGGCGAGATGGAAAATCGGATTAAAGAACAACAATTAGACTTGTTAGCTGATAGAACTTCAACTCAAACATTTCAAAGTAATCAACTAAGATTATGGATACATTCCTGGGCTTATGTTCTCATAAATGCTTTTCGTCAACACTGTTTAAAAAAAACTTCATTGGCTAAAGCAACTGTGGGAAGAATACGCCTAAATCTTCTTAAGTTGGGAGCCAGAATAAAGATTAGTTGTAGAAGAATTATTATCGCTATAGCTAGTGCTTGTCCTTATCAATATATTTTGTCTATTGCTAACAAAAGAATTAAAACTATTCCTAATACTGGATAAGTAGAATAAGTTGTTTTTTAAAAAAGATATCTATCATAAGTTGTTGACTGACTGATACTTTCATTTAGTCTTATTTATAGTGGAGAAAATCAAAAGTTAATATAATTATTCCCTCTTAAACTCAATTATTGGATAATCAAAGTCAATTTTTTTATTCATCTATATTCAAAATTTCTATTAGTCCTAAAAATTATCATTTTTCATCTCTGGATTGGGCTTTCAAATTAATTTGTGAGAAATCCGGGTGGAGTGTTGTGGGACGCATTCCTACCAGTGTTATTGGTCAATCTATTTTGATTCGACCCCGATCTATTATTTCTTTTCAACCGAGGGGAACAGGTGGACAGATACTAGAAATACGGATTAAACCAGGTGATCTTGTTAAAGTAGGACAGGTAATTGCTGTTTTAGATTTTCCAGACTTACAGGAACAACTACGCAACCAACAAGAGGAATTAGCAGAATATGAAGCAGAAAACTTAGCTATTACTAATGCTCAAACAATTCGTAGTAATTTACAGCAGCAGACATTACAATTAGAAAGTGTTTCTCTTCCTCAACAAGTCGCAGCCAATGTAAAAGAAATTGAAGCTAATCAAACTAAACTTATTGCCGTCAAAAAACAAAGCAAAGCCTATCAGGAAAGAATTGCTCAACTGGATGATTTTATTGACTTAACCCAACGCCGTTTTCAAGCTTATACTGATTTAGTCGCCGAAGGTGCAGTTGCTCCTTTAAGTTTCCAAATTGTTAATTCTGAAAACCAATTACAACAAAGCCAAAATGAACGCACTAATTTATATGCACAACTAGAAAATTTAAGCTCAGTTGAAGAAGAATTAGCCTCAGCTAATATTAATTTAAACGCACAAAATGAAAATTTACGCGCTCAATTAGAGAAACTTCGTACTGATTCGGCTAACCTAAGATTAACGGACTTACAAGCCAATGTGCAGCGTCAAAATACTATTGATAATTTAAAGCGAGATATTGATAACCTCAAAGCAAAAATAGCCAAAGATAGTTTGGTTATTTCCGCCTACAATGGCACAGTAGTAACTGTTAGTGGAAATGCAGGGGAATATATACAAGTGGGTACTGCTCTGGGAACATTACGGGTTAATAACTCGGAGACAGTTGACAATGAAAATAAACCCATGACTACCGCTTACGCCTTTTTTACCCCAGAAGATGCCAACCGTATTCGTCAGGGAATGGTGGGTAAAGTGACTCCCCATTTGCTCACAAATCGACGTTTTGGGGGCTTACGTGAGGAATATGGTGCGATTCCCTCCAAAGTAACGGCTGTTTCCTCTAAAACCGTAACTGTGCAGGAAGTAGCCAGTATTGTCGGCGATTCAGAGTTAGCTGACGCATTAGTGCAAAATCCTGTCCCCTACACCATTCCTGACAATGGGAGGGCGCAAAACCTTCCGGTTGTGCAGGTTGAGCTAGAATTACGCCAAAATCCTAATAATCCCTCTGGTTATGAATGGACACAAAGCGAGGGGCCTGATACCCAGATTGTTGAAGGTGCGTTAGGTGAAGTACGGGTGACGGTACAAGAGTGATCGCTTATGAGTTATGGAATAGCTAGTTTACGCTGGATAACAGGCATTTATAAGCGTTAAATCATCAACTTAATTGATTCTTACATGAGATTATATCTATGGATAAAGTCTATCGATACAAATTAATTAAATTAGCGATCGCCATGCCCCTAGCATTTAGTGGTCGCACTCGTATTAAATATTCAAGCAAGCTTAAGTTTTTTCGGGCCGTTATATGTCTTTGTTGTTATTTGGCTTTTTCCAGATCCCATTGAATTAAAAAGGTTTGTCGTCAATAAAATGCTCTTAGTTATGGCAGTTTCGTCTATTTTTGCAGCATTTATGGCAAGCTTTTCTTATATCAATAGCGTCATTGTTTTCTTATTTATTTTACTAACAGGATAGGGTATTAAAACTTGGATACCAGTTGCAGTAAATCTGGGTTTAACTCCCATAGGAATCTTCACAGCAATGGCGGTTCTTCGCTCATCTGCACCCTATACTACTGTTGTTTATATGCTGGTCTTAATATCAGTAGGTGTTGCCTTCGGGCTGTTTATTGATAGTTTCTTTTGGCCAGTATATAGTAGCCGAATTATAGAAAAACAAGTAAGTCAACTCTTTCGTACTTTAGAAACTTTAAGTCAAGCTGCTCTTAATTTTGATTGCGATGATTCAATTTATAATACTCAAAATTTGCAAATTGAGAAACAAATACAAGGCATTGCTAAAGCATTTAAAATTGCTATCATGACTCATAGTTTATCGGCAACAGAACAACAGAAATGGGAGCGATTGATCGGACTCCAAAAGAAAACTTTTTTACATCTACAGGAATTAATAGATTTAAACCACAAAAATAAAAATAATACCCTTTTAAATAGGGTTTGCTGAAAAAGTTTCTCCAAAATTTATGCCACTTTTGACCAAGAATTTTCTGACAAATCAATAAGTTTTAGTACATAAAAATTGTTTAAAGTATAATCAAAATTAATGAAAGGCGGTTTGATGAGTTCCTCTGTTCTGTTATTAGTAAATAAGGACAAAAAAAGCGACAAAAACTGCCTCAGAAGTTTACAAAGATTGACAACTAAAAATGTAATAGCAATAGATGTAATGGAGGTTTCAGGGAGTTTTGTCATCACGAGATTTAGGCTAAATCTTCGTTTAGCTTGTCCAAACTTTCCCTCAATAGCATTACGGAAGCATTCATCGGAGTGGGCTTGTTTCTTTTCTTCTTCACTGACATTTTTCGGAGGTCTTCCTAACTTCGGACCACTGATTCTTATCCCTCTTTCCTTACACCAATTTCTGTTTTCCCTAGTTCGATAAATTTTATCTACATGGACGGATTCGGGATAATAGCCAAACGTTTCTTTATACTTTTCTACTTGTTCTTTTAAATGACAAGATTCATTGAAGTTTTCCCAACTTATTTTGTATAGAAACACATAGTTATCTACACAGCTTACTGAGAGTTTAGCTCCAAACTCTATTGGTTTTCCTGCTTTTCCTCTCACTATTGGACGAATATGCGGTTGAGTTAAACTTACAATTCTTTGAGGAACACTCTGGGTCTTATTCTCCCACATTGACTGTTGTTGTTCATAAACTTTTTTGATAGTCTCTAGACAATTTTTCTGTCTTTTACTCAGATTTTCCAGGGAAGCCCCAGCTTGAATTAAGTCTTCTATATTTCCTAAATTTTTCTTAAGGTATTTTAACTGTTTCCCGATAGCTTTTCTTCTTTCTTGATAAGATACTTTTCGTTTTTTAGCTACTTTTAAGTATTCCTTTCTAGCAATTTTTCTAGAAGTTCTCGGCTTTTTTCTCAATTTTACTCTTAATGGTTTATAAAGATTATCTATTATTCTTTCTGTCTCAATTCTGGCTTGATTTAATATGCCTAAATCCGTTGGGTATTTGATGTCTGCTGGCGCACAAGTCGCATCTAAAATTAGTTTACCTTTATTTTTTATTTTTTCTCCTTTTTCTTGGAGACAATCCTTTTTTTTACTTCTTTATCACTCTTGTCTATTTCTCTTTTTACTATTTTTTTATTGATTTTGTTTATCAATTCTCCATCAATTCTTTTCCTAAAATGAACTAGCATTGAAGATTCCAGTGGTGGCTCTTGTTGATAACAATTTAAACCTATAAAGTATTGTAGATAAGGATTTTCTCTAATCTGTTCTATAGTTTCTCTATCACTTGTTCCTAATTTTTCCTTAATAATTAATGTCCCTAATGCCATTCTAAATAGTTTGGCTGGCGCACCTTTTTCTGCTGAAAAAAGTTTAGCATATTCTTCCTCAAAATCATCCCAAGGTATCAACTCTGCCATGATTACCCAACGATTATTGGGGGACAATTTGCCCTCGAAAGGTAATTCAAATTTTTCTGGGGGCGGTAAAGGTTGCTCCTCTTTTCGATACATTTGTTCTTGACCAACAACTGGGAGGTGTTTCTACCAATTATAGCGGTTTGTAGCCGACAAAGCTGATCTTTTTTGCGATCGCGAATATGGGTGTAACCTTTTAAAGAATAGGGTTTTGCTTTTATTCAGCAAACCCTAAATAGAATAATACCTGAGCTTTCTCCCTTAACTAATACTCTAAGCGAAACCCTCTTAACATTGGCAAATGTAACTTTTAACCCTACTTCAAATCTGTTATTACCTAATCCTAATATTAATCTTCAAAGATAGCAAAGTAGCTTAAATGAAATGAGAGAAAATGGAGAAACTCAATCTTTTAATTTAATTAGCCGTCTCAATGTAGCATTAATTGAATATAGTTTACAAGGTTTAGTTAAAACCCTCTCTGAAAGTATCGCCTTAGTAGAAGAATCTTCTACTGAAGTTATGATTAATCAGTCCCTTGATAACCAAAACCTTCAACAATTAAGTAATAACTAAAATAATTATGAATAGTAATATATATATTATAAAACTTGCCCTTGGTGCAGCCCTTGCTTTTGCCATTGGTAATGCAGTTCACACCAGAAATATGAACTATGTTCTCTATGGTTCTATTCTCTGTATTCATCCTATTGCAGGAGATACAATCAGTTATGTATTAGATAAACTTAAATCTGCTTTATTAGGTACATCATTTGGGATGATTGTTACTGTTGCTTTCCAAGGTAATTCTATTATTAGTTTACCCATGGGAGTTATTACCTTAGTTACAGCAGGATATTGGTTTAATTTACCCAAGCGTTTATTATCTTTTGCGGTTATTGTTACTATAATAGCCTTAAGCGGTTCTTACAGTAATGAACCCTTTGAATATATTGGCTTAAGATTTTGGAACATTTTCCTTGGTTCTATGGTAGGAATTATTGTTTATATTGCTTTCTGGCCAAATCGAGATGTAGAAAAGATCGATCCTGCTATGAGCAAAATTATAGCAAGCATTGGGCAACTATATCAGCAAATTATCGATGATTATAAACAAGGAAAGTTGATAGAAAATACTCAAGAGCGTAGGCAATCAATTAATGATATAACCAAGGAAATAAATGACATTGAATCTTTAATAGGAAATGCTGGAAGTGAAATTTTATTACCTTTTGTTGATGAAGCATTATATCAGCGTCGAAAAAGTCTAATTATTCATATTAAATCTCTTTTTCGTTTGGTATTAAATTTAGGACTTAATTTAGAAGGAGGAGACAACGATAATCTTCATTGGCGCATACAAACAGAACTAGATAATTTAATTACAGCGACTAATGTTACTTTTGAAACTGTGAGCAAAACCATCACACCTTCATCTTCTTTCCTGTTAGAAACTCCTCTAGATAACTTATCAGAATTAAATCAAGCTATCAGTAACCGCTTAACAGAAATTTCTGAGGAAGATATTGCCTCATCTACTATTAATCCTAGTGAGATTAAACGAATGTCTGCTGCTATTTATGGACTGAGGGCGATCGCATCAGAGTTACAAGAATTGACTCTTTGATTTATTTATCTTCATTAATAGCTCTCTCAAAACCATAAATAATTAAAGCTGCTAAAATAGCTAACCAAAACCATAACCGAGGAGGTTCACTTAAAACTGTGATTCCTAAAACAACGAATCCTGCGATTGTCCACCACTTAAACCACCATTTGATTCCCATTTTTCTCCTTTTATTAAAAATAAATTAATCAGATATTGTAGTTCATCTTACCATCCCTACTAATTTATCATAGTTAACCTATAAGAACTAATTTTTTTATGATATACTCAGGGGTATCAATTAATTTAGCACGACAAAAATTATTATTCTTGAGCAAAATCCGCAAATGTTTAAAAGTTTAAACTTATTAACCGTTACCAGTTTAATTGCTGTTATGGTTTGTCATTTAACAGGAGAATTTTCAAAATGACTAGAACAATCGTTGTTGGTGGTGGTTTTGTCGGACTTTTTACCGTTTTACATCTTTACCATCACAAATATCCCCAATCCCTGTTTTTCATAGATAATAAAGATCATTTTGTCTTTAACCCTTTGTTATTTGAACTAATGACAGGAGAAATGACACCTGATCAAGTTTGTCCCCTGTATCGGGAACTATTAAAAGGAAGTCCCATTACTTTTTTAGAAGATCAAGTGACTCAGATCGATTTACTAGAAAAAAAAGTTTATCTAGCTTCTGATATCCACTACGATTATGATAATTTAGTTCTCGCACTAGGAAGAAAAGCCGGATTTTTTCGGGTTGAAGGCGCACAGGAATATGCTTTTCCTTTTAAAACAAAAGAAGATGCTGAAACTTTACGTCAACATTTACAGCAATGTTTAAAAAAAGCAAGTCAAACGGAGGATGAAACCACCCGTAAAACTTTATTAACTTTTGCTATTGTGGGAGGGGTACCCACTGGAATTGAAATGGCCGGAACGTTAGGAGATTTATTGGCAAATTGGTATCAAAAACTAGATCAATCTGCTCAAGAAATCCGTATTTTAATTATTAATCGTCCCCAGGAATTGTTACAAGGAGATATTAATGTTCATTTACGAGAAGCGGTTAGTCAAGCTTTTGCTAAATCTTCTATTTCTATCGAATTAATTTTAGGGGCATCTGTCACTAAAGTTACCCCTGATAGCGTAACCTATGAACAGAATGGGCAGACTTTAACCATTGAGACTAACACTACCATTTGGTCTGCTGGAACCGCTACTAACCCTCTGATTGAAAACTTGGCTATCTCTCCTGAAAACCGCACCAAAAATGGCTCATTAAAGGTCTTACCTACCTTACAATTACCCGAATTTCCTGAAGTGTTTGCAGCCGGGGATTGTACTATGTTATCTTCAGATCCCCTCCCTGCTACGGCTCAAGTAGCCTATCAACAGGGAAAAGCGATCGCCCATAATCTCAACGCTATGATCAAAGGACATTCTCTCACCCCTGCTCAAGTAAAATTGCGGGGATCTATGATGAAATTGGGCATTGAGAAAAGTGTTGCTAATATATTTGATCGCTTTGAAGTCACAGGACATTCAGGACACCTGATTAGAGAGGGAACTTATTTACAATTACTTCCCACCCCCATCCATGATTTTAAGGTGACAACTAATTGGATTGTTGACGAAATTTTTCATCGTCACAGTCAATAGAATTTTTGCACAAAAAAGCCAATTTTTTTTATCTAAAACAGTAATATATGGAAAATTTATATCAAATATTAGCAATAATTGCAGCCTTTACCTTTATTTACAGTATCTTTGCAGGAGTGTTAGAATCCATTTCTATTTCCGATGCAATGGTATATGTAGTATTTGGGTTTTTATCGGGACAAAATGGGCTAAACATCTTACCATTAGATATTGAATCCGAGGGAGTTCGCTTACTGGCTGAATTAACCCTTGCTTTAGTCCTTTTTTCAGATGCTTCTGGTGCTGACTTAAAGATACTTAAAAGTAGCCTGAGTTTACCATCTCGCTTACTGTTAATCGGACTTCCTATTACCATTATTTTTGGGGTAGGTGTGGGTAAATTATTATTTCCTAATGTAAGTTGGCTGGAAGTAGGAATTTTAGCTACTATGTTAGCCCCGACAGATGCGGCCTTAGGAAAAGCGGTAGTTAGTAATCCGAAAGTTCCTGCTCAAATTCGGCAAGTTTTAAACGTAGAAAGTGGCTTAAACGATGGTATTTGTGTGCCTATCTTATTCGTTTTATTAGCTATTGTAATTCCTGGAAATATGGAAGGTAGTATATCCGACCTTGTGGTGCATTTATTTGTGGAAGAAATTGGTATTGGTGCTTTAGTAGGGGCAAGTATTGCAGTTTTAGGCGCACAATTAGGCAGTTTTGCTGTGAGAAAAAATTGGGTTACAAAAACATGGCGACAAATTTCTCTTCCTGCCATCGCATTTACTTGTTTTGCCACGGCACAAAGTTTAGGGGGAAGTGGTTTCATTGCTTCCTTTGTTGGTGGACTTTTCTTTGGCAGTATTATTAAAGTTTACAAAGATGAAATGATAGAAGTTTCTGAGGGAATTGGTAATGCGATGTCTTTAATAACTTGGGTAATTTTTGGAGTAACTGTTGTGGGGAAATATATGGGACAACTTACTTTGCCAATTATCTTGTATTCCATTTTAAGTTTAACAATAGTGCGTATTTTACCTGTCTTCTTATGTCTTTTCGGTGTTACTTTAGACCTTGAAAGTAAACTGTTTATGGGTTGGTTTGGTCCACGGGGACTGGCAAGTATTGTCTTTGCTGTTATTGTCCTTAATAGTAATTTACCCAGTGGTGATATCTTAACAACCACAGTTACTTGTACTGTTCTTTTAAGCATTATCGCCCATGGACTAACGGCCAATCCTTGGGCAAATCGTTATGGTTAGTAAAAAAATACTTATTGATTTTTCTCAATTTAAACCCCGTTTTTAGGGACGGGGTTTGCTGGAAAACTATTCCCCCGGACTCACTTTATCAATAACTTCTGTAGTGCCATCTGCTTTCACTGTCCAAACATCGTAACTACCGACAACGTCTCCATTTTCGTCAATATCAACGTTACCACTAACCCCTTGATAGTTGATGTCTTCCCCATTTCTAATTAAGGCGATCGCTTCACAGGGATCACTTACTTCTGTTCCTGGGGCGTTGGCCACTTCTCTGATTTTACTTTGTATACCTTCCCCAGTATTGGCTTTAGCAGCTTCAGCAGCCAACATTAACAATACTGTTGCGTCCCAACTATGGGGAACAAAAGCGGTGACATCCTTACCTGTCTTCTCGTTCCATTTGCTGGTAAAAGCTTCTAACGCTTCACCATCAGCACCCGGAACCGTTCCTAATGCTCCTTCTAAGATAAACGTACCATCGGGAGTTTTGCCCACCTGTTCCACAAAGTCCTGAGAATAAACCCCATCGGTCAATAAAACCGTAACTCCTTCGCTTAAACCTTGTTTATAGGCTGCTTGTAATAAAATACTTCCTGTTTCTGGGTAAAGAACCCCTGCCACTGCATCGGGTTTATCGGCAAACGCTGCGGCTGCTTCACTATCGAGGGTAGCAGCTTTGGGATCGTAACGGACGGGTTTATCTTTAGAGAGAATTTTGCCCCCTGACTTCTCAAACGCCCCCACAAACTGCTGCTCAAAGGCTACCCCATAGTCATTATTAATAGCAACGGTGGAAACATTGTTAAAGCCTTGTTTTTTGGCCAATGCTGCTAATGCTTGGGCCTGATAGGTATCTGGAGGGGCGGTTCTCGCCCAATAGCCGTTAAAATCACCATTTTTAGCCTGATCGGTGAATACAGGGCTGGTGCTTCCTGGAGAGATTAACATAACTTTGTTTTGCGCTGCAATGCCCACAGCAGCCCCAGAAACGCTACTACCAAAGGCCCCCACTACACCAGCAACACGGTCAACTTCTGCTAGTTTGGTCATAGCTGCACCACCAGCAGCCGGATCGGTTTGACTATCTTCGGTAACTAGGGTAACAGGTTCACCGTTCACTCCCTCACAAGCATTAATCTCTTCTACGGCTAGTTTAACGGCTTCTGGCATATTTGCACCGATGGACGCTAGATCCCCTGTAACCGGTAGTAAAGCCCCTATTTTTAGCCCATTTCCACTGGCTGTGGGTGCGTTCCCGTCGGGGGTAGTTCCGGTGTCGGTGGGGGTTGTATTATTACAACCGGCTAAGAGACTACTACTAAAGGCAAGGGCTAAACCCCAAGCTAGGGGGGACTTGAGACGATATTTGTTTAAAAATGAGTTCATATTCTGCGATCGCTAGATAATTGATCATCTTAAATTGACCTTAATTTTAACCGAATGTTGCCAGTTTTCAATTGAGTGAGTGTGGGGAGTGTGGGGAGTGTGGGAAGTATTGACATTTCCAACTGTTGCGCAATAGAAACAAAGTCAAACATCTTCTTCTTCATCTCCAACTGTTGCGCAGACGTAGATAGTTCAACCCTTGTTTATTCTGCTGCTACTACTTCTACCCCTGAACCTACTACGGTTTTCGGGTTATTATTAATGGGTGGAGTCGGTTTATTATCCAAACGCCAAAAGCAAGGCAAATAAATCGTCAATAATGAGAAGATAATAATATTTTGTAGGGGTTTAACACTGTTAAACCCTTATCTTATTTGGTTGAGTCGAGGGAAGCTATTACGCTTCGCCCCTCTCATTTAGATCCGGACGTGCGACTTTCACCGCATCCGGCTCCCGACAAACTAGACTTTTTCAGTCTTGCCCATGTGGATGTGCTGGTGACAGCTATGGTGGACTGCCATTAAATTTTTTGGTTTCCAGTTATCGTGGTTTCCATCTATGTGATGGAGGTGTACCCTCTCATCATCTGTAAACTTCAGTCCACAATATCCACATGAATGGTCTTGTCTTTTCAGACATTTAGAGGTTGCTCCGTCGTAGAGTTTGCTGTTACGCTTACTCCAGTAAACCGTGTCCCCATCGTATGGAGACTTGTTACTTTTGACGTTGACGTGACGATTCTTACTGTAAGGTACTGCTGGAAAAGCCTTCTTGATAAGTTCTGTTGCCGTATATCGGTTCAGTTTCTTTTCTTTGTTGAAGACTTTGAATGCTCTGTGTACAGTTCCCCAAAGGGAGAAGCGAGAGCCGTCCATTTTACAATACCTATGGTAGTTTCGCCATCCTCTGACTAGGGGGGCTAACTTAGTAGCTTTAATCCTAGCCCCATAATTCGAGCAGTTGACGATATCTTTAACTTTCTGACGGAATGCTTTGTAATTGTCCTCTGATGGGACGCAACTAAATTTCCCGTTGGTTTGTACTTTAAAGTGCCAACCTAGAAAATCAAATCCATCTGTCGCTTTGACAAGCTTGGTCTTTCTTTCGCTTACTTTCAGTCCTCTGGTTGCTAAAAATTCCTGTATATCCTTAAGTATCTTGTTTTCATCGTCTTTTGATTTTAAAATGAGAACCATATCATCCGCATAACGGATGGAGTTATGAAGATTCTCTATACCATCTAGAGCGATGGTAGCTAGTAGAGGACTCACCACCCCCCCTTGGGGGGTTCCTTGTTCTGGAAATTCTGGGTTGACACCTGCTTTTAGGCATCTCCATATCCCATTCTTAATTGTCTGGGGGGCTATTACCCTTTCCATAATTGAGATGTGGTTAATCCTGTCAAAACACTTTTCTATGTCTAACTCAAGTATTCTTTTGTTTACTCCGTTACATCTGGAGTTTAGGTTGTTAAATAGGGTTTGCTGAAAAAGTTTCTCCAAAATTTATGCCACTTTTGACCAAGAATTTTCTGACAAATCAATAAGTTTTAGCACATAAAAATTGTTTAAGGTATAATCAAAATTAATGAAAGGCGGTTTGATGAGTTCCCCTGTTCTATTATTAGTAAATAAGGACAAAAAAAGCGACAAAAGCTGCCTCAGAAGTTTAGAAAGATTGACAACTAAAAATGTAATAGCAATAGATGTAATGGAGGTTTCAGGGAGTTTTGTTATCACGAGATTTAGGCTGAATCTTCGTTTAGCTTGTCCAAACTTTCCCTCAATAGCATTACGGAAGCATTCATCGGAGTGGGCTTGTTTCTTTTCTTCTTCACTGACATTTTTCGGAGGTCTTCCTAACTTCGGACCACTGATTCTTATCCCTCTTTCCTTACACCAATTTCTGTTTTCCCTAGTTCGATAAATTTTATCTACATGGACGGATTCGGGATAATAGCCAAACGTTTCTTTATACTTTTCTACTTGTTCTTTTAAATGACAAGATTCATTGAAGTTTTCCCAACTTATTTTGTCTAGAAACACATAGTTATCTACACAGCTTACTGAGAGTTTAGCTCCAAACTCTATTGGTTTTCCTGCTTTTCCCCTCACTATTGGACGAATATGCCGTTGAGTTAAACTTACAATTCTTTGAGGAACACTCTGGGTCTTATTCTCCCACATTGACTGTTGTTGTTCATAAACTTTTTTGATAGTCTCTAGACAATTTTTCTGTCTTTTACTCAGATTTTCCAGGGAAGCCCCAGCTTGAATTAAGTCTTCTATATTTCCTAAATTTTTCTTAAGGTATTTTAACTGTTTCCCGATAGCTTTTCTTCTTTCTTGATAAGATACTTTTCGTTTTTTAGCTACTTTTAAGTATTCCTTTCTAGCAATTTTTCTAGAAGTTCTCGGCTTTTTTCTCAATTTTACTCTTAATGGTTTATAAAGATTATCTATTATTCTTTCTGTCTCAATTCTGGCTTGATTTAATATGCCTAAATCCGTTGGGTATTTGATGTCTGCTGGCGCACAAGTCGCATCTAAAATTAGTTTACCTTTATTTTTTATTTTTCCTCCTTTTTCTTGGAGACAATCCTTTTTTTTTACTTCTTTATCACTCTTGTCTATTTCTCTTTTTACTATTTTTTTATTGATTTTGTTTATCAATTCTCCATCAATTCTTTTCCTAAAATGAACTAGCATTGAAGATTCCAGTGGTGGCTCTTGTTGATAACAATTTAAACCTATAAAGTATTGTAGATAGGGATTTTCTCTAATCTGTTCTATAGTTTCTCTATCACTTGTTCCTAATTTTTCCTTAATAATTAATGTCCCTAATGCCATTCTAAATAGTTTGGCTGGCGCACCTTTTTCTGCTGAAAAAAGTTTAGCATATTCTTCCTCAAAATCATCCCAAGGTATCAACTCTGCCATGATTACCCAACGATTATTGGGGGACAATTTGCCCTCGAAAGGTAATTCAAATTTTTCTGGGGGCGGTAAAGGTTGCTCCTCTTTTCGATACATTTATTCTTGACCAACAACTGGGAGGTGTTTCTACCAATTATAGCGGTTTGTAGCCGACAAAGCTGATCTTTTTTGCGATCGCGAATATGGGTGTAACCTTTTAAAGAATAGGGTTTTGCTTTTATTCAGCAAACCCTAAATAGAATCTTTTGAGCGTCATGTGCCGAGCGTCCAGGTCTAAACCCGTAGCTTCTGGCGTGAAATAGTGCTTCATGTGCAGGTTCTAGGGCGTATTTAACGAGGCATTGCCATGCTCTGTCTGCCATAGTTGGAACCTTGAGCATTCGGGTGGTTCCATCTTTCTTGGGGATGGGGATTTCTCTTAGCTTGGAGTGTTTCCATTCGTTTGCTGTGAGCAACCTTTCTGCCAAGGCGAACCGTTGTTTGAAGTTGAGGGATTTGACTCCATCTATTCCTGCGGTTTTCTTACCAGTGTTTAGCTGTGATACTTGTCGGACTGCGAGTAGTCTAGCTGCAAAGGACTTCAGAATAAGTTTCTGTAAGTTCCTAGCTCGTCTTTTGTCTTCTGCTTGAATGGCTTTAAACAATCTTCTTTGGAGACGAAAGAGATTCTTGCGGAATTTCTTCCAGGGAATGCTCTTCCAAAGTTCACTAAAATCTTTGATTTTGTGTCTAACCATGTTCACCTCGGTTAATCCCAGATTCCGCACTTCAAAAAGTAGCATTAAATACTACAAGCCTGGGGTTAATAATTAAGTATAATTGCTTAAGCTCTTGAAGACAAAAAAGTGGGATAATTGCTTAAGTTGTTTCCTCTGTAAAAAAAGAGCGAAAAATGTCTTATTTAGAAGAAATACAAGTTAAAAATTTAGACCATTTAGGGATAGTAGCTGGTTTAATTGATGAAATAGGAATAGTCAAAATAATTAATAATAAATTAGGAATAGATGTTAGAGAAAAAATCTCAGCAGGTACAGTAGTTAAGTCTATTTTAATCAATGGACTAGGATTTGTTTCAAGACCTCTATATTTATTCAGTCAGTTTTTTCAAGATAAAGCCATTGAGAAATTGTTAGGAGAAAGAATTAAACCTGATTACCTTAATGATGATAAAATTGGGAGAGTAATGGATGAATTATATAAATATGGACTAAATGATATTTTTATTGAAGTAGTTTTAGAAGTAATTAAAAAATTTAAAATAGACCTTAAATACTCCCATTTAGATTCCACATCATTTCATTTAGATGGAGAATATAAAAGGGAAGAAGATAAAGAGAAACAGGAAGAAGAAAAAATTATTAAAGAAAGACCAATTTTTATTAAGAAAGGATATTCTCGGGATCATAGACCAGACTTAAAACAATGTGTCTTGGATTTAATAACAAGCCAAGATGGAGATATTCCATTATTTGTGAGAGTAGGAGATGGAAATGAATCTGATAAAGCTGTATTTGGAAAAGTTTTAGTAGAATTCAAAAAGCAAATAAAGTTTGATAGTATCATGGTTTGTGATAGTGCTTTATATGGTCAAGAAAATCTCCAACTAATCCAACATTTAAAATGAATAACGAGAGTTCCAATGACCATAAAAAAAGCAAAAGAATTAGTGCAAAATATAGAGGTGGAAGAAGTAAAAGATGAAGATAAAGAAAAAAGAAGTGACCTAAATTTAGAAAGTTATACCTGGAAAGAAGAAATTGTTACTTATGGTGGAATCAAGCAAACTTGGTTAATAGTCTTGAGTGAAAAAAGACAGAAAAGTGATTTGGAAAAACTAGAGAAACAACTTTCCCAAGAAGAGAAGAAATCCCAAAAATTTCTTAAAGAAATACAATCTGAAGAATTTGAACATCCTCAAGCTGCTCGATATAAATTAAAAGCTATTAATAAAAAATTGAGATTGTTGGAAATAAAAGAAGTTGAACTGATTGAAACTTACTCGAAAAAAAAAGGAAAAGATTTATAAAATTATTAGTCTGATCATCAAAAAAGATGAAGAGATAAGTAGAAAGACTAAAGAAGCAGGAAAATTTATTTTAGCAACTAACTTAGTAGAGGAAAATAAATTAGAAGCTAGTGAAATTCTGATAACTTATAAAAACCAGCAATCTACGGAAAGAGGATTTCGATTTTTGAAAGATCCCTTATTTTTTACTGATAGTTTCTTCGTTGAAAAACCAGAAAGAATAGAAACAATGTTATTTTTAATGTCTTTGTGTTTGTTGATTTATAACTTGGGGCAAAGAGAATTAAGAAATTGTTTAAAAAGAGTCAAAAAAGGAATAAATAATCAAGTAGGGAAAGTAACATTGCGTCCGACTTTGAGGTGGATATTTCAATGTTTTCAAGGTATTCATTATGTGATTTTAAACGGAGTTAAACAAATTGTCAATTTAACAGAAGAAAGGCGTTTTATATTGAGTTTATTATCTGCATATTGTCAAAGATATTATCTATAAATTGAATTGGATAAAGCAAAAATAATAAAAGAATAAGAGTCTAATGATATCAAATGAGAATAGGAAACTCTCCTTCGTTTGTGCTGAGTCTTGCTAAGTTTTCAATGAGTATAAATCTTCTTAATTTGATTATTTTTCCTAAAAATTTAATGAAAAGAGAAATATTCTTGCCCAGGTATGATTTTCGGACTTTTTAAAACTATGTATTTTTTTATACTACATTTTGAAGTGCGGAATCTGGGTTAATCGTTTTCTATTTGCCTCGAAGCAATTACGCTTCGTCCTACCCGACTCTAGAGAGTTCCGCATCTCGTCAAGCCTACCCAGGTCTCGACTATTTCCTGGGACTCTAGAATCGTTTTTATTCGTTCCGTCCGATGATTGATTGTCCCTTTAGATGGAACCATTTTGACTATCAGAAACCCTTGGTTAAATCAGTCACAACAAAAAATGCTGATGGGTTTATTCTCTGATGAGGTCAGGGGGATACTATTCTTTCTGCTTTCCTGCCTATGTTTAAGTCACTTTTCTAGGTTCTATTTCATCATGAGGACTCCTGTAACGCCAGTGTCACCAGCAGTCGGTGTCTGATTGCGTCCTGATTCCAGCTTCACTCTGTAGGATTCCGAGCCTACTCGGTGTGGACAGGTTTTGAGTCAACCGTAACCTTCGGTGGGAGGACTTGCACCTCCATCAATCGGACAGTTATCATCTAGCTTGGGGAGCTAGAAGCCTTAGTTTATAAGCCTTTGGAGGCTATTTCCCTAAGAACGAATCGCACTCTGTTTAACATTTAAAAAATTGTAGGGTGTATTAGCGTAGCGTAATGCACAAAAAAAATTATAGTTTATCTAACACACCTGGATGTTGAAAAATGGTGGGTTACGACGGACTATTATTTTCTTGTTATAACTTCAATTATAGCCGTCTAACCCACCCTACTACTACTTAAATGGTGAAGATATTATTCGAGGGTTTACCCTACAATTATCAATCTTATTTTAATCACATTTTCGTAGGGGTCAATGGCCCTTGACCCCTAATTATATAATATAGATAATGTTTGTTTAATTTATTTTCTATGACTACCACCCAAACCATTCCTAAACTTCTTAGTTTTGATGACTATATTAACAATTATCCAGATAATGGTAAACGATATCAATTAATCGAGGGAAAATTAGTAGAAATGATGCGACCGATAGGAAAACATGAAGAAATTGGCGGATTTGTTGCCCTTGAGTTAGGCTTAGAAATTAGAAGGTTAAATTTGCCTTACTTTACCCCTAATACTGCTGCTATTAAAGCTAAAAAAGCAAATACTGGTTATGTTCCTGATCTCATTGTTTTGGATAGAGAAAATTTAGTTAATGATCCTTATTGGGAAAAAGCATCATCGAGTTCTTTGGGAACATCTGCTAAATTAGTGATAGAAATTGTTAGTTCTAATTGGCGTGATGATTATTTGAAAAAGTTTGATGATTATGAAGCTTTGGGAATAGAAGAATATTGGATTATTGATTATTTAGCTAAGGGAGCAACCCGATATATCGGCACACCAAAAGAACCAAGAATCTCAATTTATCAGTTAATCGATGGAGAATATCACCCTAGTTTATTTAAGGGAGAAGAAAGTCTCATTTCTCGGGTTTTTCCTGAATTAGTATTGACAGCTAATCAAGTTTTTCAATCTGCCAATTAAATGTCTTCTGGATTAATACCCAATTCCCTTAATTTTGCTGCTAATTTTTCAGCCCTTTGTTTTTCATTTTCAGCCCTTTGCCGTTCTCTTTCAGCCCGTTTTCGTTCTTCTGTATAACTAGAAAAAGGATCTCCATCAGGATAGTAAATAATTAATTCTGGTTCTGCTAACTGAAAACGAATTCCTAAACGGGGACTAACCCAATTATCAATTTTTTCAATAACTTCTAATCTTTCTTCGTGTTTAATTAACCCACTAAAATCATTTTTATTTGGGTCATAAATATAATATTCTTCTACTCCATGATGTTCATAAAATAGCAATTTTCGGTTCATTTCTGCTTGAGTATTTCCTGGAGAAAGTATCTCAAAAACAACTTGAGGAGCAATATTATCCTCCTTCCACTGTTGATAAGAACCTCGATCGCCTTTGGGACGACCAAACACCACCATAATATCAGGTGCTTGTCTTTTCTTATTATCACCCTCCAGAGGATACCAAAGCAAATCTCCTGCTACAAATACTTGGTCATTTTCGGCAAATAAACAGTCTAAATTAGCTTTAATCGTAGAAATCCAACGAAATTGTCCCGTATTATCCGCCATAGGATTCCCGTCGCTGTCAGGATAAATAATTTCTGGTTTATTGGTGTTATCTACTTGTGCAACCATAGAACAAATGATTAACTCTTGAAAGCCCTTCTTCTGACTTTAGCACATACAACGCGATCGCCTAACCATAATTCACGCACTACAAAAATAGGACAAACTACAATAATTGTGTTACAATACTACAAGACAAGGCAGGAAGGTTCCTTGTTTGCTCCTTGCCCAATCAGTCCGAAAAATGAGGATTATCGTAGGTAATGATGCTGAAAGGTGTTAGAGGGTTCCAATCCCTCTCCTGCCGTCTTTTTTCAGACATAGTTAACCACGACGGAGGAGCTTCGATTGGTAGAAGCGTTTAGATAAAAAATCCTTGTTCATTCCTTGCTTTTTAAGCCGAAGAATGAGGGTTATCGGGACTAAAATGTTAGGGGTTCGAGTCCCCTCTCCGTCATCAACCTGAGTTCGGAGTTCGGAGTTCGGAGGGCGGCTACGCCGTGCTACGCAGCGGAGTTGGAGTTTTTTCCATGAGATAATCAGGGTTTAAGACTTTTGATGTAAATCAGTTGTCTATAAATTTCCTTATGTCGAACTCAGGTCATCAGAACAATTTTTGGCAAAACCCTTGACACTTTTTGTAGTATGTAATATAAATGTAATATGTAGTTGATTATGAATGAGGAAGGTCCGATGGTATAGCATCTTAATCTATCCTTGTTCACCCTTTGCCTATAAGGGCCGAAGAATGAGGGTTATCGTAAAAACCAAGACTGTGGGGGAGTCGACTCCCCCCTCCGTCACCACTTGGCGAAGTAGTTCAAACGGACAGAACATTTTATCCTTATTCATCCCTTGCCCTTTGGGCCGAAGAATGAGGGTTATCGACTTCTCATCGAAAGGTTGTGGGTTCGAGCCCCACCTTCGCCGTGTCTTTTTTTTTGCCGAAACTGGCCGAGGAGATAACTATGAATTATCAATTTTTTACCCGTAAACAAAAAGGAACTCCCCAAAACCAACCTATTCCTGGACGAGAAGCAGAAATGATCCAAGGGCGATCGGGTGGTTGGATGTTTGATGCCGGGTTGTGGAAACTCTTACGGCGTTGTCTCCTCATCGGCACGGCACAAAGTACCTACTACGCCCAAAAACGGGAGCTAACGGACGATTTTATCGATGTTCTCAAACAAGCTGTTGACACCGATCCGGGTCGAGTGGCTTCTGAGATAGTTTACGCCAGTAATGGACGTTCTATCAACAATAGTGCGCCGTTGTTGGGGTTAGTTTTACTGTCTATGGGTAAGACTCCTGAAGCAAAAGAAGCATTTCGGGCTATTTTCCCCGAAGTTGTCCGCACTGGCAGCCATTTTTATGAATGGTTAAGTTATACCAAATCTTTGCGAGGGTTTGGCAAGATCATCCAAGATGTGGGGACTCAATGGTTATCACGGGAGGATGTCAAGGGGTTGGCCTATCAACTCTTAAAGTACCAACAACGGTATGGTTTTTCTAACCGAGATGCTTTGCGTTTGTTTCATGTTAAACCCCCCACCGATGAGCATCAGCAGCTATTTAACTGGGTGGTGAAGGGATGGAATAATTATTTACCCGATGAGATCCCTTCTGAAGCGTTAACGCAGATATGGTGGTACGAATGGTTAAAACATCATCCTGAGCAAACCCATAAGGCAATTAAAAAGGGTCATTTAACCCACGAAATGGCTGCTCCTGTGGGGAAAATGGACAAAAAAGCTTGGCAACTTTTGTTTAACGAGATGCCTATTGGTGCTATGTTGCGTAACCTGGGATCTTTGACGGAGTTGGGAGTATTACGGGCCGATGAACCGGAAAATATCGATCGCGTGGAAAATGTTCTCAATGATGTTAACCGTCTCAAAAAAGGGCGTATTCATCCCATTGATGTCCTAAAAGCTCTGAAAACCTACCAGTCTGGGGGAACACTGGGGCGTAGTAAGAAAAACTGGCAACCAGTTCCTCGTCTTGTGGAAATATTGGACAAAGCGGTGGAGTTATCTTTTGATATTGCTCAACCCACAGGGAAAGTGTTTCTGCACGCGCTGGATATTTCGGGATCTATGTCTTGGGGAGTAGTGGACTCCGTTGGGTTAAGTTGTTGCGAAATTGCAACAGCGATGGCGTTAGTGACTGCTAAAGCGGAGAAAAACTACACTATTCGTGGATTTTCTACAAAATTTATCAATTTAGGCATTTCTCGAAAAGATAGTTTTCAGTCTGCGTTGAAAAAATCCAGCGATCGCAACTTTGGGGGAACTGATGCCAGTGTAGCTTATGATTGGGCGATTAAAAACAAGTTTAAAGCGGATGTGATCTGTTTTTGGACTGATAGCGAAAGTTGGGCAGGATCTAAACATCCGTCTCAAGCATTAGCAAAATATCGTCAAAAAGTTAACCCTAAAGTTAAGGCGGTTTATGTTACTTTGGCCCCTTATGGTATCAGTTTAGTTGACCCGAAAGATCCTTTATCTTGGGACTTAGGAGGGTTTGATCCAGGGACTCCTCGGTTGATACAAATGTTAGCAAAAAACGAACTTTAATTATTATTGTAGGGGTCAACGGCCGTTGACCCCTACGTTTTATTATCCTAAGATATCTTCTATGGGAAAAGGACAATTTTCTGGAGCAGTTAAGTTAGCTTTTTCCTTAAAATCTTCAGCAGCTTCTTGATAAATTTCTTCCCATTTTTCTATTAGCTTATTTTTAATAGAGGTTGAAAGATTCTTTTTAAGAAGAAGACGAAAGTTATAAACTTCTCGTTTCCAATGATTCTCATTATATTGTTTTTCTGCTTCCCAATAATTAATAAATAGTAAATGTATAATAATCAGAATAGTATAAGAGCGACAAGTTTTGTATTCACTCTTGCCCAAGTCTTCAACCTCCTCAATTAAATTCTCTAAATCCAACTCATTAAACTTACCTTCTCGGAGTAATTTAGCCTGTTGTTTTGACCAAAGATTAAAGTCAATATCATATAGTTTATTCATAATTTTATTTCTGTATCAGGGTATAAGTTTATCTAGTTACTTTTTTGGGTGTTTAACCACATTATAACACCTGTAACTCCTAACATTAATAAACCAAACCCATTTAAAAAAGGATAAATCATTTCTAAGTTAATACGTCCAAATTTGCCCCGATGTAGTTCTAATAACCAAATAAAATTATCAGCATTTCCTGTTACTACTGCTACTTGAAATAAGGTTCCTGTGATTACAGTTAATAGTAAAGGAAAGATCATAATCGGAGCGATTTTATAATGTAATTGACGTAAAGCAGTTTCATTTATTTGGGTCATTTTTATTTTTATTTGTGTATTTTGTGTTTAATGAATTTTAAAAGAATAGGATTGATAACCAATAATAAAAATAGCATTTCTGATGTTTTAGGAATAAAAAATACTCCCTTATTTTTTTCTAAAGTAATATTAATTGTTTCGTTTTCTGTTTGCGTTGTTGTTTCTAATTTTTGTTGATCAACTTTAGTTTCTTCTTCTACAAGATCCCTATTATTTTCTTCTATTGAGGGATTCTTTTGTTTAGGTTGCTGATGATTGTGTCCACTATGGGCTAGGATAGGCTGTATAGATGAAACAAATGTAACTAAACCTATAATGGTTAGAAACAAGATTTTTTTGGGGCTGTTTAATCGATTCATAAGCGTTGACAGTTCATTTTTAAACTATTTTATCATAACAAGTTTATTTTCATTCAAATTATTTGCTGTTGTATTTCTTTAATTATTAATAAAACTATGGCAACTATCAACGGTAAAAAGTAATAAATAGCCCGATAAGCAATTAATCCTCCTAAAATATCAGCTTGAGAAACAGTATTAGGTAGAGAAAATAAAATTACTGTTTCAAAAACCCCTAATCCTCCAGGAACTGTACTCATTAAACCAGCAGTTAGTCCTAAAATGTAAATGCAAAAAAAAACAGAAAATGAGATTATTTCTGATAAAGGAAGTAATAAATATAACACTCCAGAAGCAATTCCCCAATCCATTGCAGCTAGGAAAATTGAGGCTAATGATACTTTAAAAGTGGGAAAATAAATTAAATGCGCACCTATTCTAAAGGGCTTTTTTCTTAAATAACTAATAATAAAATAGATAGATACCAAAGTTAGAAAAATTAAACCGATAAAATAAGCAGATTCAAAGGGGAGATTTAAAGTCTTGGGTAAACTTAGAGGATCTACTAAAAAAACAACCCCACTAACTCCTAATAATCTCACCCAAAAATTGATATTAATAAAAATAATTAATTTGGCAATTTCTAGTTTATAAATACCCCAACGTCCATAAAAACAATAACGGATAGCTGTTCCTGATAACACAGTAAAACCAATAGTATTACCCACAGCATAACTAATAAAAGCTGTCATCACAATTTTAGAAGGGGGTAAGAATTAATTAATATAATAAAATCCTAAAAAATCGTGACCTGTCATAATTAAATACCCCAGACTCGTCAAAGCAATCACACCGAATTTGCGAGTTGTGGTTAGGTTACTTATATAGTGTAAAATATCAGCAGGGTTATGAGCTTGAAACTCATTGCTAATAGTGACAATAGAAAGACTTAATAAGGAGACAGCTACAAGAATAGGCAGACATTGAATAAAACGCCGAAACATGAAATAATTTTAGAAGTTGAGACGACTTATCTTGTTATTATAATTAAGAAAGTTAAATTACCTTCAAACTATAAGTTGAGGAAATGATTAATGTTTCAGTCTATAAAAACTTATGCGATCGCTATTATAATGGGGTGTATACTCTCCCTATTTAGCAGTTTATGGAGTCCAGCAGCATTAGCTGTAACTAATATTAAACTCTTGGATCTCTCCTATAAAGATTGTCCCCCAGAATTAGCAGAAGGAAACGTTACCAGTGGGGGTTCTAGTCTTGCTGCGGCTTGTTATCTTATCACAGGAAAAGCTAAGAATACATCGGGGAAAACTGTTTATGATGCCGATGTCTTTGGACGTATTTTAGATGCTAATAACGAACCTACTTTACAAAATAGAAACCGTGTGGGTTCTATTGCAGAAGTTCCCCCAGGAGTGAGCGATTTTGAAGTAAGAATTACGGTTCCGGCTAATCAACCCACTCCTTTAAAATTAAAGAACTTTAAAGCTTCTGGGTTTACCACAAAAGTAACACCTATCTTTTAAAAAAATACCCCATCAATAATTACGGATGGGGTATTTTCTGATATTTTAGAATCCTGTCATACCATAATGGAATCCACTGCTAATCGCAGCAGAAACAGCAAGGACTTTGGCTCGATCTGCCAGAAATTGTAAAAGAAAAATAGCCAAAATAGCAGATATGTCGAGACCACCTAATGGGGGTATAAAGGAACGAAAAATGTCAAGGTAAGGGTCAGTAATGGGACTTAAAAAAGATATAATGTTATAGGACCACTCCTGGCCTCGAAACCATGACAAGAGAACACGAACAATGATTAGTACGTAATAGATGGTAAAAAACCAATAGAGAGTGTTTAATGCAATATACATAATGAACAATTTTCCCGATAAATTATAGGTCTATCTATTGATCTTATATCAAATTTTGATTATGTGTAACTCTAACCTACGCCAAATTTCTGACTTTCACACGATTTGCCGTGATAAAGGCTTGTAGAACTTCTAGGACATCTAGTAAAACGCACTACCTCCCCCTTCCCTCTCTGCCTCGGAGACACAGGCAGAATAACAAAAATAATCTAAACAAATAGGGATCAAGGGAGAAAATCGGTTTTAATAGAGTTAAATATTCCTTCACCCTATTCGTCATTCCTCTAGAAAATAGCGAGCATGACCGAAACAACAAAGGTTGTCCCGGACTTATTTAAGGGTATTGCCCTTTTTACCCCAGGTGGTGATCTCGTTTATTGTCTCGATCGCAACAAACAAGTCCATTGGCATTCTCAACTATGCCTAGTCTTCCAGGAACTGTTAAAGTTATCAGAACCCCCTCACTTTCTTGTTCCTGGTTATACGGCAACCGTTGACCGTTGGTTTTGTACCAGAGAAAAAAGGGTCAAAACTGTGGCTGAACTATATCCTGCTCTTCGCCGTTATGAACCATTACTAAATGTTCTCTTTAATCTTGACAAGGTGGTTTGGAAAAGAGCAGATTGGCAAGAACAAGCTTGTAATCCGGTTATCATAGAAACCTATCGTTCTCGATTTCCTCAACTTTGGGAAAACCATGATTTATTAATCCGTTTAGATGAACGCTGGGAAAGGGAACTAAAAAACCAATTTCGTCCTATAGACAGGCAAAAAAAAGAGGATTCTCTCGCCCATCAGGGTTATGTTTTACGTCTTTTTGTTTCAGGGAATAACCCTTCTACGAAGCACACTTTACAAAAAATTCATCATCTGTTGGAAACACAATTAAATCACCCTTACACTTTAAAGGTGATTGATATTAGTAAACACCCAGAGGCAGCAGAAACCCATCATGTTTCTGCAACACCCACCCTAGTAAGAGTTTGGCCTCAACCCATCAGACGAATAGTAGGAGAGTTGGGAGACTCATCCAGGGTTTTGCAACTGATTAGCACTAATTGATATCTTCAACAACCCCAACTTACTTAGTTGAAGTTGGGGATTGCCACTCCCAAAAGTTGTGACGTAGCTATTAGGTTATGGAAAACCAGAAAATTTATGCCGGCCGGCTTGATGTTAGTGCTTAGTGTGGCCACACTTGTGATTTTATCAATAGGTTAAGCTAGGGTTTCGGGGCAATAACCTAATCCTCGGGTAAATTGTTGGCGAAAGGCTTCGATATCATTACTATCAGGGGAACCATAAGAGACGATAGCCACTTGATAACGACTCATGACATCGATGGGAGATTGACCAGTTTCTAAACTCCAAAATACCATTTGTAGGCGAATTTCTAACTCGTAGGGGATACCTAGTTCATTCATAAAAGCTTTGAAGTCTCCATGTTGTTGTGGAGTCAAGGGCTGTTTAAACTTAATTTTAATAATCCAACCATTAATCTGATGAATAACAGTCATGGAGCAGCTGGAGGGATCATACTTCCGTTGTAAGTATTCAATCACCCTGAGAGTTAAGCTAGCATTAGCCAAAAAGTAAATATAGTCCATCATTTTCCCCCTTAAATTTTCTACCGAACAATTCCTCTAGCTCTAGTGTGCCAAGGATTGTTCCATTTGTTGTAGGGGACTTCCCCCCTATTTTTCTGTGGTTTCATGGGGGGAACTACCCAACTAGGTATATGTTCCGGTGTATGTACGGATGTGATCTTAAGACTGTAACCTGATTATCAGGGGAAACACTGACATTGGTTCCCTAATTATGTATCTTATTTTACATGACTCATCTAGCATACAACGAATCAAGCTGTTTTGGGAACCGTCATTTTATGAGTAGTGAGCATTTATTATCCAGTTACGACTATTATCTTCCTCAGGAATTAATTGCCCAAAATCCCGTTATTCCTCGGGATAATTCGAGGTTATTGGTGATTAACTCTCCTGAAAACCATATTCATAGTGTTTTTCGAGATTTACCTCAGTGGTTATTACCAGGGGATTTATTGGTATTTAATAATACCCGTGTCATTCCGGCGCGACTGTATGGGGCAAAATCTACTGGCGCACCGGTGGAAATATTGTTATTGGAAGAAAAAGAACCTTTTTGTTGGTTAGCATTAGTTAAACCTGGAAAACGGTTTAAAATTGGCAGTGAAATCTATTTTAGATTAGATGATGATGAAGATAATTTTTTGGTTGCGACTGTGGTAGATAGAGACGAAGAAACAGGGGGAAGATTACTCAAATTTCAGGTAGATTCCCTAGATTTATTTTGGCAAAAAATAGAAGAAATTGGACAAATTCCTTTTCCTCCTTATGTGACTGAATCTGATGCTAAACCCTCCCAATATCAAACCATTTATGCGCAAAAACCTGGGGCGGTTGCTGCTCCCACAGCCGGACTACATTTTACGGAGGAATTATTAGAAAACTTACAACAAAAAGGCATTAATCAAGCTTATATCACTTTGCACGTTGGTTTAGGTACTTTTAGACCAGTTGATATCGACAATATTAAAGAACATAAGATGCACCAAGAATGGATAGAAGTACCAGAAATTATTGTTGAAAAAATTAAAGAAACCAAAGCTAATGGAGGGCGAGTTATCGCTGTGGGAACTACTGTTGTTAGGGCATTAGAAGGTACAGCCAAAGCAACAGAAATGGCTGGAAAACAAGAGTTAATGGAGTTTAGGGGAAAAACTGATATTTTTATCTATCCTGGCTATTCTTGGTGCGTTATTGATGGTCTAATTACTAATTTTCATTTACCTAAATCTAGTTTATTAATGTTAGTTAGTGCTTTGATTGGGAGAGAAAGATTATTAGAATTGTATCAAATTGCTATCGAAGAAAAGTATCGTTTTTATTCTTTTGGGGATGGTATGTTGATTTTATTAGAGTCTAAAAATTAAATCCTGCACGAAACCAATCATTGATAGCATCGGCGGTATATTCTTGTCGCCAATTACTTTTTGACTGTTTACGTATATTGAGTAAAAAATCGTCATAGGTAGCTTTTCCCCCAACGTTTGAATTATATTCTTCAATTGTCCTATTAGGATGAGGATATTTTACGGCTTGCTGTTTCGAGGTTTTATCTCGGGAGACTTTACGCCATGTTTTCAAATCTATCTCTTTTTTGGGGATATCTTTCCATTCCATTCTTGCTGAATCCTTAATCCACTGAAGATAATCAAATTGATCATTAACTAAACCAAACCATTTTTCTGGTGTAGCATCTGAGTAATATGTATTATTTTCAAAGCTAAAATTTCTAAGATTTGCAGAAGAATTTATTATTGATGTTTTTAGTTTTGGAAATTGTATCTGATTATTTTTAATCTGAATGTTTTCCAGTTTTCCTGGACTAGACAAAACAATACCAGCTAATCGTGAATGCAAATTATATAAAAGATTATTGTTAATAGTGACATTTCTTGTGTGTCCAATGGAACTACCACTTATTGAGATTCCATAGGTAGAATCAACTTCAGTTTTTGGTTGATGGATAAATAAATTATTTTCCACCAATCCACCGTCCCAATCTTGAATGTCTAGGTACCATGCTAAATTACGATTAGTAGGTCGTGAGCGACCTATATTTAACATGACATTATTGATTATTTTAATATTTGCAAATCTCAGAGAACCCTTCTTATTTCCTCCCATACTAATTCCAATTTCACCATCCATATAAAAATTATTATCTATGATGACATCTTTTGCCGATCCCGGTCCATTTTCTGCTGTCCATTTAGTTTGCATACTACTTGATCTGAGGAATATATTTTTTCTTAAAATAACACCTTTAGGGTTGGGGAAATAAGTGTTATGATTTAACCAAGTGGCTTGTCCCAGTCGGTGATCGACCCAGTCATTGTGAGGTTGACGTTGAATTTTCCAACCATTGTGATCAAATATATTTTCTTCTAGTAAAAAATTAGCCCCAGTAGCTAATAGTCCTTGACTTAGGGATCTTTCTTCTGTTTTGGGACTCGTATAAGAATCAAGAATCAAATTTCTCCGTACAACAAAATGTTTCAGGCTCCCATTATTAATAAAAATAAGATTATGTTTATAATATTCAATTAAACAATCTTCAATCAAAAAAGATTCAATTGTTTCTCCTTCTTTATTGAACAATTTTATCCCATCTTTACTAGATTGTTTTTGTTCTTTATTTATTCCTTGAAAATGGATACCAGATAAAACAGCAAATTTAAGATTACTGGGGACTTGAAAACCCTCTCTTGTATCCGTTTTAAGCAGAGGACGTTCCATGTCTTTACCATAGGAACTGAATACTGAGGGTGCATTTTTTGATTCACCATTTTTTAATTCTTTAAGATTTTCATACCACACATCTCCGCGTTTTAATAGTATCCAATCAGGAGAATTATCTTTTGCTTCTTTTAGGGCAGCTGAAATCGATTGAAATGCTTTTATTTCTTCTTGGGGAAGAAAGGGATTGTCACCTATCTCTTTTGAGTTTGGAGAATATACTTGTCCTGTTTTATCATTTCCTTCTTGACTGGATACATATATAATTCGGGAATTTATACTGGGTTGATAAGTTGTCCAACCCTGATTATCAAGGGGTAAAAAATAACCAACATTTTTAAAATTTTCAGCATCAAGAGTTGATGCTGAATCAACGACAAAAGTATGTAGACCTACGGCAAAAATTATTGAGAGAATGATAGTTAATATAGTTTTCATTTCAACCTCCTAATTTTCTCTCTTTGTAAAGCAAACGGTTCAGGTTGGTTTCGGTTTTACATGGCAGAAGTCATTAACATCACCCGAAAACCAATGCGACTCACCCCAACTGCTTGAGGATGATAAGCGTAACGGGATGCACAACGACAATGATAAGCGTCTTCATCCCAGGAACCCCCCCTTAAGACGCGACGAGTCTCATGTTGAGAGGATACCCGAGGTTTACCAGAGGTTGAAGCATTTTCATAGCTAGAATACCAAGCATCGGCGCACCATTCCCAGACGTTACCGTGTAAATCGTATAATCCCCAAGAATTAGGGTAAAATGCCGTTACAGAGGTGGTTTCTTGACGATAAAGTCCCGAACTTTCCTTTGCATATAAGCGTTTGGCCATATAGTTGGCCAGATCACTGGTTAAGGTGGGGCCGAAATTAAACGCGGTGGTGCTTCCCCCACGACAAGCATATTCCCATTGTGCCTCACTGGGAAGTTGATAGGGACGTTGACTATGTTGGGAAAGGCGATGGCAAAATTCCACCGCATCTTCCCAGGAAATAGACTCTACCGGGCGATCGCTTCCTTTAAACTCGGAGGGATCAACAACTAAATCTCGATTAATTTTAGGATATTGGGCGACTATGTCCCATTGTTTCTGGGTAACAGGAAATTTAGCCAAGAAAAACCCTTTTAAGTTCACGGAATGTTGGGGTTGTTCACATATTTGAGATCCGGCTTCCCCTAAAGATGATCCCATGAGAAAAGTGCCTTCAGGAATATAAACCATGTCCAAGATAACCCCTTCTCCCAAGTCTTCTTGAAAAGATTGAGATGTCCCCCCAACCCTTTCTAAAATGGCTCCTGTTTCATCAATTATTGGTCTTTCAAAGGAAAATTCTTCTAGGGGTGGTGTTTCAAAAGAAACAGAGGTTTCAGACTTGATCTCTGTGGGAGATAGCATCGGCTGCGGTTCATCCTTTTGAGAATTAGACTCTAAATGGTTGAGTCGTTTTTCAACCTTGAGTAGTCTTTCTTCTAAAGAGGAGGGTTCTTTTTTATTTTCTTCTAAATATTGAGACAAAGCTTGAGCGATTACCTTAGACTTAGAAAGACCAACAGTATTAGTATGAGCTAATAATTTTTCATATAATTGGGGCGGTATTCTCACACTAACCTGAATATTACTCATAAGGCTGAAGGGAAATGCTGAAACAACTGATAATAATGCTTTGAAAGCATAACAAATTTTACTCAATTTTCACAATTATTTTTAATTTCTTAATGTCAGATGCTAAAATCTCTAAGACTTTACCCCCAAAATACTCAGCCATGATTCAACTTAAACCCCCAACCGAAAGATTATTTTATCTCATCACCCTGAGTAGTGGGTTTCTACTTGCTTTGTCTCCTTTTGCCTTGGACCAAGAAGATACCCCTGATGCTGCGATCGCTAAATTCAACTGGTTTCAAGCGATTATTTTAGGTATGGTACAGGGGTTAACGGAATTCATCCCCATCAGTAGCACAGCCCATTTAAAGGTGATTCCTGTACTATTAGGATGGGGTGATCCTGGGGTTGCCTTTACTGCTGTGATTCAATTGGGCAGTATTGCTGCTGTTTTGTGGTATTTTTGGTCAGATTTGAGTCAAATTACCAAAGGAATGGTTACAGCTATTCGTAAATCTGATTATCAATCCCACGATTTTCGCTTAGGGTTAGGTATTGCTTTAGGCACTTTACCTATTGTCTTTTTTGGCTTATCTATGAAACTCTTAATTGCTGATTTGGATAATTCCCCTTTACGCAGTGTTGAGGTAATTGCTGGAGCTTCTATTGTTATGGCTTTATTATTAGCTTTATCGGAGAAAATAAGTAGCCACAAAAGAAATTTTGAACAATTGAGGTTACAGGATGGTGTATTAATGGGCCTCGCTCAATCTTTAGCTTTAATTCCTGGGGTATCTCGTTCAGGATCAACCATGACTTCTGGCTTATTCCTCAATTTGGAACGGGCAACAGCAGCTAGGTTTTCTTTCTTGTTAGGAATTCCAGCTATTACTTTAGCCGGTTTAGTTGAGTTAAAAGAGGTGGTTGATATGGGACTTTCTAATGATATTATTATTCCCGTAATTGTTGGAGTTATTTCTTCAGCTTTCTTTTCTTATGTGGCGATCGCTTGGTTGATTCGTTATTTACAAAAACGAGATACTTGGGTTTTTGTTTGGTATCGTTTAGGGTTTGGTTTATTTATTTTAGGATCTATATTTATTCAATTCAATTAAATGTTAAATGAATAAATAGGGTTTATAATTAACACAATAAATTACATAATTTATCCATTATAATACCATTTTTATCAACTGAAACCACAGATATTAACCCTGTAGGGGTCAACGCTGAGCGTAGTCGAAGCGTTGACCCCTGACCAATTGAAATAGATATTAACTGATGTATAATTGGAGTAACTGTTGTTCTCCTTTTTCTGATTATGTCTTCTAAGAAAAATAAGTCTAAATCTGTCGTTTATCAAGAGTTTGGGAATACATCCAACTCAGAAGCATTAGAGCGATCTGTACCGGATCTACCACCAAAACAACAAAATATTAGAGTACAAGCAAGTCGTTCAGGACGCAAGGGAAAAACAGTGACTATGATCACAGGTTTTCAACAGTCCCCAGATAGTTTAAATAAGTTATTAAAAAAGTTAAAAAGTCAGTGTGGAAGTGGGGGAACAATGAAAGATGATACCCTAGAAATTCAAGGAGATCATCGTCAAAAGTTAGTAAAATTGTTAGATGATTTAGGATACAAAGTAAAGATCAGTGGAGGATGAACTACAAATCTGTATTCCAACAGTGCTTTTAGCTTAATTTTTCTTCTTAGTCCACAGAAATCTTGCCCTTAGCGGTTTATATTTTGGCGGCCATTCATGAGGGGGTGCGGGGGTAAGCACTTCCACCCTTTAAAAACTCACAGAGAAGAGCTTATCATAAAAAACGTACTTCGTGTTAATACATTGGTCGCAATTCCTCTGAACGCTAACATTCGTATAGCGTCAGCCTCCTTGCGACATTAAGGTGATTATATAATCTTAGCTATACGAAGACCAAAATAGAATCCAAGGGCGATAGCTGTGAAGGCGACAATATATCCAGCAAAAGCAGCAATAGCGAGTCCTGACATAATTTTCTTATACTCCTAGATGTTGTAATTCTCTGCTATTTTACCTTGTTCTTGTCACCATTAGACTAATTGACTTAAAAAAGTGGATAATAGAACAGTTGAGAAACCGTCATATATCTCAATTTACGTTTTGCCGACAAAATGCCAAACTAGAATCAAGGATTGAAATTCAATTATTGAGAGTAAATCATGAGAAATACTTACGGTTATTATTGGTACTTTGGCTTTAGTGGTGGGTTCGGATTTTTAATTTTAGTCGCATTCTTTTTACTACAATGGTTACAAATTCCTGCGGGCAATTTTATCGATTGGGTTATAGGTATTCTTAGTTTTTGGTGGTTACTGGCTATTGTTACTATTCCTTGGAATGTTTACTTTGATGCCAAAGAAGTTGTCTCAGAAATAGGGACTTCTCAAGAGAAGGGGATTTTTGTAGACCATAAAAAATTAGATTATATTACTACTGTTAGTCGATGGGCTTTTGTCGTAGCGATCGCCCTTCATTTATTGTCTGCTTTGGTACTTTATGAACTGGCTGCTCTGGGAATTAGTTCTGTTGGATATATCAGTTCTTTGGCTACATTATTATTAACAGGATTACGACCTGCGCTGAGGGGTTATCAGTATTTAGCTTATCGCTTAAGCACTATCAGACAAGAAGTTAAATACCCCCGTGAAGATATTATAGAATTAAGAAGTCGCTTTACTAAATTGGAAAAACAAGTCAACTCCCTGCAAAGTAAATTAAATACAAGTAATCCAAATTCCTGGGTTAATAAACAACAAAATAATTGGGATGTAACTCGCAAAGAATTGATTACAATCGGGGCCCAATTAGATAAATTTGAGGCTAAAAATGCCCTAGAGCATCAAGAAATTGCGAGAGAAGCAAGAAAAGCTATTTCTCAATTAACCGAAGATAGCAACTTTTTACATCAAGTCAGGGAAATTATACGTTTCATAAAAACTGCCTAAACTTAACTACTATTGTTTAAGGTTCTTCTAACAATTGTTAAGTTGACAAGACAAGCACTCCATAGTTCGCTAAAATTTAAAGATAAAGCATAACTCCTGACTGCTGCTATGCCACTCGCTTTAAATAATATTGATCATTATGATAGAAAACAATCATAAAAAACCAAAAAGACGACGTGGAGTGATTCTCACAGAAATGGGGTTAGAAAAACTGCACAAGGCCAAAGTAGAAGCTGAATATACAGAAAATCAGGGAAAACGTTACACTTTAGAAGATTTGAGCGAAAAAACAGGGTTAGCCATAGATACCCTCATGAAAGTCTTTGCTTGTGAGTCAAAAGTAGATAAACAAACCCTAAAATGTTGTTTTAAAGCGTTTCAGTTAAAACTATGCGATGAAGACTTTTTTTATCCCCAGATATCTCCTGTTGAAGAAAGTTCATTTACCTTGTCCCCTGAACTGGAATTACCGGAAGGACAAGTTCCCCTTAACTCTCAATTTTATCTTGAGCGATCGCCCATAGAAGAGGAATGTTACAAAGCTATTCTACAACCAGGAGCGTTAATCCGACTCAAAGCACCTAGACGTATGGGGAAAAGTTCTCTACTTGCGAGAATCATTGAACATGGAAGTCAAAATAATTGTGCTACTGTTTCTTTGAGTTTTCAATTAGCAGATACAAGGTTATTTCAAGACCTAGATAAATTTTTACAATGGTTCTGCGCTAATATTAGTTTAAATTTAAACATTGAGAATAAAGTCGTTGATTATTGGGATGATTTATTTGGAAGTAAAATTAGTTGTAAAATCTACTTGGAAGAGTATATTCTAGCCAGTTTAGAAACTCCCTTAGTCTTAGGACTAGATGATGTTGACCTACTATTTCAATATCCTGATTAAACGTAATTTTTTTTGGTTTATTACGAGCTTGGCACGAAGAAGGAAAAAATAAGGAGGTCTGGAAAAAATTACGTTTAATCGTGGCTCATTCTGCTGAAGTTTATATCCCTCTCAATGTTAACCACTCTCCCTTTAATGTAGGAATTCCTATCAACTTGCCCATGTTTACACATCAGCAAATTCAAAATTTAACGAAAATTTACAACTTGGATTTTTCTCCAGAGCAAGAGGAAAAATTAATGTATTTAGTAGGAGGTAATCCTTATTTACTAAAATTAGCTTTGTATAATATTTCTCTAGGAAAAGTGACCCTAGACGAGCTTTTACTTGCTGATACTCACGCTGTTTCTAATATTTATCTTGATCACCTCCAGCGACAGTTATGGAATTTACAAAAACAGAACTCTGGTTTACTGGATGCTTTAGAAAAAGTTGTTTTTGCACCTAAACCCATTGAATTAGATTTTGTAGAATCTATCAGGTTACAAAGTTTAGGTTTAGTGAATTTTCAAGGCAATGAGGTTGTTATCAGTTGTAGTTTATATCAACAATATTTTCAACAATATTTTTGCAGTCAAGACTGATAACTGGCCCAGTTAATTCTTAATCATTCAGACATCATCGGCATCTTAAAGGTCATTTGTAGAGAGGTTCCGTCTCCTGGTGGGGGATAAATGCGAATATTGGTGTTAGGGGCAAATTCTTTTAAATATTTACCTAAAGAAGACATATATTTCAATACATCCCAATTATGTCGTCTATCAACACAAATAATTACTAAAGTCAAGGCCGTGCCGCAGGTGGTTACATACCATCCACCACGGGATAAGACTCGTTGGGTTAAGTGATCACAAGTTTCATAAAAATAACCAGTGATAGCTTGATCAAGGTTCCGTTGCAAGGAGTCATCAACGGGGTTGCGAGGGGGTAAGTCTTCGGGACGAGAATAAAAATGATTCATTAAACTGAGTAATTATTATGCTATTACTATTCTATTAATTTAATTACCATAAATTAGCATTTAAGTAAATAGTTTTTAGTTACAAATTATCACCAAACCCTAACTAATTGTCCAACTTTCCTCTCACTAAAATCATGGTACTTTTGACCTGCTGGGCGATGGTTTTAGGAATATTGCCCTGCATTACTTGAGCTAATAACCCTTCTTTACTCACCCCCAACATAACCACATCACAGCTTTCGGACTCGGCCAAATGAACGATCGCATCAGTGACAGACTGGGAACGAATGGGAAGGGGAATTACAGGGCGTTCCAGTTGTTCTTTTAATTGTTGTGCCTTAGCTTCTAAAGATTGATAGTCAGGAGTCGGTTTATGGGGAGAAAACACCTGACATAACCAAATAATGGGGGAACGGGGACGAGTATATAATTGGGTTAATCCTGGTAATAATTCCATGGCCCGTTTAGCATTGGGACCACCAGCAATAGGAATCAACCAAGTGGTATCTTTATCTAAAGTTTGGGGGTAAGCTTCTTTTTCTTTGCCCAACTTAACTATAACTAACTCACAAGTGGCCCTACGAATTAAAATATCAATCACCGGCCCAAAAACACTACCAGGAGTCTTTTTGTCTGGGTTCCATTCTAAGACTATGAGATTGATATGTCGTTCTCGAATGGTGTCTAAAATAGCTTGGGCGCGATCGTGAGCAACACGAATTTGAGTGTGAACAGAAATCTGGTGTTGACGGCCTAATCTTTCTGCTCTTTGTAATAATTGACGACTCTGTTGGGTGATTACAGTGGTTTGTGCCGGATCGCTATGTTTAGGGATCTTAATTACCTGTAAACATTCGATTTCTTGGTTTTGTTGTTCGGCGATCGCTGCACTAATTTTAAACAAAGAAGTTGCTGTATTTATGTTTGTCAGGGGTAACAAAATGCGTCCCACTCCCACTAAAGGGGCGCGGGTTTGATAAGCAATATAGGAGGGATCGGGGACCACTTCATTAATAGTCGTATCATCCCCTTGTAACTGGTTGGCTTCGATGCGAATAATATCGGTTCGGGTGATAATTCCTACTAATTTATGCCCTTCTGTCACAGGTAGACGGGAAAGTTGATAACGGTTAAGTAGGTATAAAACATCGCTTAAAGAAGCCTCTGCTTGTACTGTAATGGGTTTTCGAGTCATGAATTCCCATAAAGGGGTGTATCCTGGCACTTTCTTCAATTTTGCCAGATCAGTTTGAGTGACAATACCCACTAATTGACCTTCGGCCAGCACCGGAAACCCTCGATGACTCGAAGCCGACATCGCTTGTAGTACGTCATCTAAAGTGAAGTCGCTGGATAAGGTTTCCACCTGAGACTGCATTACTTCTGAAGCGGTTAATTTAGAGAGAAAATCCTGTCCTGTAGCCCCTTCATTGATATAGATCCCCCTAGCCTTTAACATATGTTCGTAGAGAGAACCCTTGGAGACACTTTCGGCCACGATATAAGAAACAGCACAAGTAACCATTAAGGGTAAAACAATATTAAAGTTCGTATTTAGTTCAAAGACAAAGACGATCGCCGTTACCGGAACCCTAACAACTGCTGTGAAAAATGCTCCCATTCCTGCCAGTGCATAGGTAGTCTCTGTGCCGGTGCCAGTTAATAATTCTTCAAAATCTCCCACTAGATACCCTAAAGCAGATCCCAACACCAGCGCCGGACCGAATAAACCGCCGGGGGTATTGGCACTATAGGCCAAAATAGTCAGGAAAAAATGAGCTACAAAAGCCAATAAAATGCGACTCCATTCTAATTCTCCTTGTACTAAATCAATACGCAGTCCTGTATTATCTCGAAAGAAAGGGGGTAGTATGGCAATAATTAGACCCGAAGCCATGCCCATTAAGCCAATACGCCAGGATAAAGGTAAATTAAGATATTTTTGTATTTTGACGCTGAGTAATAGTCCCCGATTAAATAAAGCCCCTAAGATCCCTGCTAATATTCCCAGTAGTAGGTAAAAGGGAATTTCTGAGGCGGAGAAAGCAATATCAGGCAGATCCAACAAAGAGGAGGGAAAATTGAAGGTAGAAGATTGCAAAATTTGGGAGACAACTGCTCCGGTAAAAGAGGCCACGATCGCCGTTTCTAGGGTTAACCCAGAAACATCTCGCATTAACTCTTCAATGACGAATAACACCCCGGCGATGGGGGTGGTAAAACCGGCCGCTAGTCCGGCTGCTGCCCCGGCTGCGATCATTTGTCGTCGATGTTCCGGGGAAGTGGGAACCCAACTACTCAGTTGCGCTGCTAAGGCTGCCCCAATGTGTACAGTAGGCGCACGACGGCCTAGGGTTAAGCCGCCCCCTAGCACCAAAATGGTTCCGATTAATTTAACCAGTGCTACCCGTAGAGAGAGGGGAACTGGATACCGGGCTAAAGCGGCTTTTACTTGAGTCATCCCGCCCCCTGTAGCTGTGGGGGAGAGGGTTTCTATGAGCCAACCGGCCATGGAACCTAAAATTAGTCCTCCCAAGGGTAGCACCCATATTGCACCAAATTGATTGGCCAAGGCCACACGCTTACCCCCTAACCAACCTACTCCTTGTTTGAGAATTAAGGCTGCGATCGCCGATAAAATCCCAATTAAACAGGCTTCTGCTAAGGCATAACGGGTGTCAGTGGCATCAACAGTACGCAGTCTTGATTTTAACCAGCGATAAAAACGTTGAAATATTAAATGAGGCCCCATGGATTACCCAGATCACGCCAGTTTCTGTTGATCATAGAAGATGTTTTAGGGGGAGAAGGCAAAATCCTCTATATTTTTTTAGTTATGGATGGTATTGAATTTATTTGAGAGTAAAAGATTATCCCTTATTTCTATTAATATTAAATTATATAATTAATGTTTTCTTTGTTTTGATTTTTTTGCTATCATATTGCACATGGTAGTCACTTTCATAAGACCTCTTGCAAAAGTGTTTCATGGTAGAATGGAGGGCTATTCATTTTTGAAATAGTGGTCTCGCTGCGCGAGTGCTGCCGCACCGCTAATCTGAAGAAATCAATTAAGTTTTAAAACAAGAATAGTTGTATAATTATTAAAGACAATTACTAACCTAACAAAATTGATTCCATAATGAAATATTGGCAAGCAAAAAAGTTAACACAAGCGGAATTTAAGCGTTTAACAGGTGTCAAAAAAACTTTTAGAAAGATGATGAATTGTTTAAGGAAAAACATTATGGATTATTGAATATTAAACACATTGAAAACATAACTGGTTATGATTTCTTTTCTAATATTCCTACAGAAATTCAGAAAGTGATTGAAGATCGTGAGTTGGAATACATAAGAACCAAACTACCTAATATTATCAAACCTGCTCCTTTAATGGCTACAACTCAGCAAGAATTATTGGGAGCATCCCAATTTTGCAAATTAGCCGATTCAGAATAGATGAAACCCTTATCTACTGTTGCTTTGAGAGATTTACTTACAAAAATGGGATGCGCCCGAATTATTTCCATTTACATTCGGGTCCTTTGTAAACAGTTCCATCAGGCATAGTAGTATGACAAATCAGATTAAAACGGCTACAGAGAGAACGTTCCCCAGTATCAGTCGCACCTCGAAAATTGGCATAAATCAAAACAGCATACAGAAAATAGCTCATAGTAGCATCAATAAAACTAGCACTACTAGCATTCACTTGCTCCAAATCAGCCCCATTCAAATCAGCCCCATTCAAATCAGCCCCATTCAAATCAGCCCCATTCAAAGTAGCCCAAGTCAGGTTAGCGGAGAACAAATTGGCATCTCTCAAAATGGTTTTTACCAAACCAGCCGAGCCCAAATAAACCCCAAACAAATCGGCACCAGTCAAATCAGCCCCACTAAGATCGACCCTTTCAAGATTAGCCCCTCGCAGATTAATACCCCGCAAGTCAGCCCCTTCGAGTCCAGTAATCAAACCACTAATTCCATCCCTTTCACCCATTTCCCCAACAATACGAATCAACTCAATTCCAGCAAAATTGCGTTCTCCAGCCTTGTACCGAGCCAACAATTCATCAGTAGTAATTCTCCAAACCATAATTTAACTTCCAATCTTGTTTCTAATATCAATAATGTAACTTTTGAAGAAGTAACATAGATTCATCCAGCAACAGGAGAAGAAAAAATTGAGCGAACGGTGGTCAAAATTCAGCCGATGTTTTAAAATCAATTGTAAACTCTATTCATGAATAATTAATCACTCCTCCATCTCATCAAATAATAATTCCTCTAAAATGACTTGCATTTGTTTATCTTCAGGAGAAACTAACTCGATTTTTCCCAGTAAATTGTATTTGGCTAAAAAGAGTAGGGGAGATAAAGGAGTATAGATAGAGTATTTATGTTTGTTGTGATAAAAATCTTTCAAAAATTGTAACTCTTCTGAGTCTATGGATGGCTCATCGCTGTCTACTTCTAAGGTAAGAACACCATCATCTTCTATGGGGGGTAATTCTCCAGTTAGAGTCACGGTAAAAGCTGTTAATTTTAAGGTTAAATCTAATTCAGCTAAAACCGCTTTAGCATCAGCAAAAATCTCCTCAATTTCTGTAGGATCTTCTAATAAAACAGCGTTACTAATTTCATAGCCATCGCTACTGTCTTCTTCCTCACCATCCCAAGATAGAATGACTACAGGAACATCGACAGGCATTAATAAGAGATAAGTTCCGTCATTTCCTTCAACAGCGTTTTCTATGTAGCAATCGAGGGTAGAACCCTTTTCATCACTTAGAGTAACACGATCGATATCTTCGGAATCCCTTTCTTGATTGTATTCAAAAGAGGACATGATTTTAAATAGGATTGGGATTGCATTAGAATATCATAAATTGTCATGGCCATATTGACTCATTTTCCTTAAAGCTCCCCATCTAACCATTTATTTTGTTGCAAATACTCAAAACTAGCCACATCCGTCAGATTGTACTGCAAGGGAGTCATAGTTATATAATTTTGTTGAATGGCTTGTACATCGGTGGGAATATTGGCCGGTAGATGAATATGATCCGGTTGTTCTACTTCTGTCACCAATTCTCCGGCTAACCAATAATAGCTTTTTCCTCTGGGATCAAGCCGTTTTTCAAAGTTTTCGATATAGCGACGTAACCCTTGACGGGTTAACATCACTCCTGCGATCGCATCGGCAGCTACAGGGGGAATATTGATATTAAGCAGGGTACTCTCTGGAAGAGGTTTATCCTGTAATTGTTGCAGCAAGCGAACGGCAAAATCAGCCCCCGGTTGGAATTGACGGGAAGAAAAACTGGCTAAACTCATAGCAATACTGGGGATACTGTAGATAATACCTTCCATTGCTGCTGAAACCGTCCCTGAATACAGCACATCTGTTCCTAAGTTAGAACCATGATTGATCCCTGAAACGATAAAATCAGGTGGGGTTTCTACAAGGGTACTTATAGCCAACTTAACACAGTCTGAAGGAGTCCCTGAACAAGACCAAGCGGTGATCTTGGGGTCAAAAAAGTCTTCTACTATTTCAGCACGAATGGGCTGATGAAGGGTTAAACCGTGACCTGTGGCTGAACGTTCGCGATCGGGACAAACCACAGTGATATCATAACCGGCTTGGGCTAAGGTATTGGCTAGGGTGCGAACCCCCAAGGCAAAGATGCCATCATCATTACTGATTAATATCTTCATTATCTTTAGTGTATTAGAGACCGGACAAAAATTATGCCCCAAGAACGTACATTCTTGGGGTGGTTTATTATATACCAGCCTTATATATTAAGTGGCTGACGGTTTTTATCTTATGAGTCCATTGTAAAGTTATGTTGCTCAATCTCAGTATTTCTTTATATTTTTTTAAGATTTATATGCCTTGATCCACTTACAACCTTGACTTGATGGGAAAAATGAGGTTTTCCCCCTTGTTGTCCGAGGGTAAATTTCTCGATACTTAAATTAAAGAAACTTCATAGAAAAAGAATTTGAAAGAGAAAGTGGAAAGAGAGATGTGACATTGAAGGGTTAAAAACAAAGAGATATACTGATTTACTGGATTATTAGTTTTTTATGAGATATTTATTTCTGTTTATATCTAAATTAACCTGATTTTTGTGGTTATTCTTTTTAAGAGTGTTATGTTGACTCGGAAGCATCTAAGAAGTTCCACTTATTTCCACTTTGTACCACTTATGAAAATCCTTAAAACCCTGAATATACTTGGTTTTTGGGACTGACATCACCCTTAACCACCTCATAAGATAAGAGTAACAAGAGGACAAGAGGTCAAACAAATGTTAAACAGCACCACCAACAACACCGTTATCATCCGTAACTACATTATTCTTACTGCTACTGTTATGTTTGCTGCTATGGGTTTAACCGATACATTTTTAGCCCCTACGCGAGCCGGACAACAGGATCGCCTCAACAACTACGGACAAGTGGTCAGTGCTGGAATGGTTTCCTACTCCAAAACTTTAGGACGTTAATCAACCTGAGTTCGGTGACTCAGAGTTAGGAGTTCGGAGTTATTGTTTTGTCAAGGAGAGAATAAGGGTTTGAGACTTCAGACTTCTTAGATCGAACTCACATTTAATCAAGTTTATTTGGTTTCCTCTTGCAAAATCCCCGTACAATGACGGGGATTTTTTATATTTTTATCAAAAATTTCGGGTGAAGACCCCACCTAAAAATTTGGGGTTGCATCAAAGCGCGATGATAGGACCTAGATTCAGCCCCTTTTGCTCCCTCTCCGCAAGTTTTCTTAGTAATCAAAATTGGAGCTATCTGACGGGCGATCGCTGTCATAATCATTTTCTGGTTTTGAAGGTCGAGATCCACGTTTTCTAGGGCTTTCAGGGGTATCAATAGGTTGATAATCAACATAATCTGTAGGAGTAGGACTTTCCTCAACAGAAGAGGAATAACGTCTTTCTGGGTTGCTGGGACGAGGACGACGTTTACGAGGGGAACCAGATGAGGTTTCTGGAGAGGAGTTTTCTGGACGAGGACGACTGGGACGACGTTTTTTCGGGCGATCTTCCCACATATCATCCCTACTATCCCAAGCATCGTAGTTATCGTTTGTGGGACGAGTTGGGGAGGGTTTGCGTCTTGGAGAAGGGCGATCGCCGTAAGGATCGTTACTAGAAGAAGGTCTACGACGGGGTTTACGAGTCCGAGTTTCTTCCTGACTATAACTGCGATTACTACGAGGATCGGCGTATCCTTCTAAACGAGGGTTATTGCGAGAGATTGGTTCTTCGTCTTCGTAGGGTTCTAAGCGATCGATTTCAGCTTCTGTGTAGACACGGGTTTTACTAACTCGGCGATCATCATCGACGTAAGAGGAGCTACGTTTTGCTTGTTCTGTGGTTGCTCCCCTCAAGCGAATACTTTCTACTGCAAAAAATACGGCCGATCCCGTTAACAAAAACTGTCCAAATTGTAAAATTGGATCGAGTCGCCATCCTTGAAAGAGTAAAATCAATCCACACAATAAACCAACTGCTGCAAAAAAGATGTCATGATCTCTCGACAGTTCTGGCCGTACACTTCGCAGGAAGTATAAACCAGCACCAGCAACAGCTAAAAAAATTCCTAAAACACTGGCTGAGTTCAGACCAAAATTAACCATTCTCGCTCTCCGTTATCCTTTCCTAATGGTAGCGAATTTATTTTATTTTTCATTATCAGAGTACCCAATGGGGTATATATAATTGTCAATACTAATATAACTAATCAACAAATTGACCCCACCTAAGTAGGGATGGGGTCAACTCAAACAAGCTTATGAGTTACGCTTGATTTTATCGCTTTGACTAATGACGATCAATCCAATGGTGGCGGGAATAACGACGATAACGGTTCCCAAAACGAGGCTCCATAAGAAATTAGCTAAAGATGGTGTCATATATTTGTTACCCTTTTTTCGGTTGTGATACCTAACGTTACCTATTTTACGGGTTTTTTTCCCCATTTCGTCAACTAATTTTGAGAAGGGGATGGGGTGGGAAGTGTGAGTTCGGAGTTCGGAGTTCGGAGTTCGGAGTTCGGAGTTAATATATTCCCCCCACACTCCCCATCTCCCAGTCTCCCCAGTCTCCCCAGTCCCCCAGTCCCCCAGTCCCCCAGTCTCCGGTGTCCCCACCTAAACTGTAGCTTCAGCGCGTTTAAAGGCTTCGTCCAAGACTTCTGATAAGGTGGGATGAGTATGGATATTGAAGGAAAGATTTTTAACGCTTTGACGTTGAGCGATCGCATTAGCGGCCTCTTGGATCAAGTCGGAGGCGTGAATACCCATGATATGCACTCCTAATAATTCCCCGTTATCTTTGCGGTACACCACCTTAGCAATCCCATCGGTTTCCCCTTCAGCAAGGGCTTTAGAATTGCCTTTAAAGTAAGTTTTGACGCTTGAGACCTCAAACCCTTCTTTCTCCCCTAATTCACGGGCTGCTGGTTCAGTCAAGCCCACGTAACTAATTTCGGGATGGGTAAAGGCGGCGGCTGGAATACTACGATAGTCGATGGTTTTCTCCCGTCCACACATATTTTCGACGGCGATCTCTCCTTGTCCGGAGGCTGCGTGGGCTAACATCATTTTCCCGTTTGCATCTCCCACTGCCCAAAGATGGGGAACTGGTTCCCCGTCCCGTAAGACTTCCATTTTGTCGTTGACGGGGATAAAACCTCGGTTGGTTTCAACGCCAATGTTTTCTAAACCAAGGTTTTTGGTAGCGGGGACTCTTCCTGTGGCGACTAAACAAGCGTCTACTTCTAAGACATCGATCACTTCTTTACTTTGAGCGTCGGTTAATTCGATGGTAACCGGTGCGCCTGGGGTGATTTTTGTGGCAAATACTCCGGAGTAGGTTTCAATATCACGGGCTTTGATCAGGCTTCTTTCTGCTAGTTTGGAAATTTCGGGGTCAAACCCTGGCATTAAGGTGTCTAAGGCTTCGATCATGGTCACTTCGCAGCCTAATGCGGTGTAAATATCGGAAAATTCTAAACCGATATAACCACTGCCAATAATGGCGATCCATTGGGGTAAAACTTCTAATTTTACGGCTTCGTCGCTGGTAAAAACGGTTTTGTGGTCAACTTCTATGCCACGGGGAACAAAAGGAACCGATCCCGGACATAACATAATGTCTTTGGCGGTGATAATTTTTTCCCCATCATCGCCTAAAACGCTGACTTTTTGGGTATCGACTATTTTTCCCCAACCGTGGATGGTATCGACTTTGAGACGTTTTAAACTATTGGTCAGATCGCCGCGTATTTTATTAACTAAATTTGTAGCATGATCGGCGATCGCTTCTCTTTGAAAGTCTACTCCATCGATCTCAATACCTAAGTTGTGGAGATGTTTAGTATCTTGGAGTTCTCGAACTTTACCTGATGCTGCTAAGAGGGCTTTTGAGGGGATACAACCACGATTAACACAGGTTCCTCCCATGTCTTTTGCTTCGATAATGGCTGTTTTTAAGCCGCATTTGACGGCGTGTAGGGCTGCACCATGTCCTCCAACCCCTGCACCGATAATGATTAAATCATAATCGAATCCTGACTCACTCATAATTTTTTCCTTAATGGCTTGATTCTTTCTTCAACAAAGACCTGTCTTTTGATCATAAGTCTCGATATACAAGTAAGTCTAGGGGCATTTCTTTATTGGGCTTGAATTTAGCTAAAGTCCCACTATTCTAAAAAATAACTCTAAAACCTTATTTGATTTTTCGTTTATAGGTTTCATGAAGCAGAAATAAAGTTCCTAAAGACAACATTAAGTAGGGTGCGTTAGGCAAACTATGATTTTTGGGGTAATTCCTATACTTTTTTTCTGCCGTAACGCACCAAGATCGTTTTTTTGGTGTATTACGCTACACTAATACACCCTACAATTCTCTAAATAACAGTCGTCTTCTTCTGCCCATTGAATAATCATTGTATATTTAAGGTTATTCACTATTTTGTCTCCTTTTAACTTGTTCTATTGCTTCTAAAATGAGAGCATCTTATTTTTGTAGAAAAATCATCCTGGAAGTTTGACGGGGGGACGGGGAGAGGGGGAGACGGGGGTAAATTAATCAGATCAACCATTATCAATAAAGGATAAGAAAGCAACTTTAGGATGTTTACTCTAAAACTCTTTTTTCTAAGTAAGTTTGACCATTCACATTAATTATTATTTATTCGGTGTCAAGAAAAGAACATTCAACTGTAATTTTTAAATGACTATCTGCTGAAGTTGTAACGTAAGGTACTCCTACTTTTCCCATTACTTTAATGCCAAATTCTAAGGTTACTTTATCAATATTAGCATTATCAACTTGTTTAAAAGCATTTAGTGTATATTCTGTATAAGATTTAATGGTATTAGCAATAGAAGGAATATTATTCTCAATTGGTTCTTGTTCTGAAGTGTCATTTTCTGTAGAAGATGGTCTCGAAAAAATATCTTTGAGTCCTTTGGGATCTTTTCCTAAGCTTTCTCTGGTTTCTTCTGTGGTTTCTTCAGCAATATTTTTATCTTCAGAACTGATATCAATATCTTCGTTACTCTCTAAATAAATAATTGTGTTATCGTCTAATTTGATCGGGGTTAATTTTGTCATAATTTTTAAGATTTGATGGGTTAGATAATTTTAGTTTAAACTGAAATTATTGACTATTGTTATTGTAAACTATCATGACCACTGAATTTACTGCAAAGACTAAATGTTTATATGATACGGATTATTATCTCTGGTTACAACAAACAGCTAAAAGTTTAGCCAATCGTGATTTTACAACTTTAGACTTGGATAATTTATTGGATGAAATTGAATCTTTGGGGAAACGAGAAAAAAAGGCAATTAAAAGTAAATTAAGAATTGTCATCTTACATCTTTTAAAATGGAATTATCAAGTTAACAAGCGTTCTCAAAGTTGGATTTATTCGATTGCTGAACATCGACAACGTTTATATGATGATTTTGAAACCAGTCCTAGTTTAAAGCGATATTGTCAAGATATTTTTCTACAAGTTTATCAAGAAGGACGTAAGTTAGCTGCAAAAGAAACAGGACTATCTTTAAATCATTTTCCTGAAACTTGTCCTTTTTCCTTAGAAAATATTCTTGATGAGAATTGGTTGGAAATTAGTTAAAATTAATTGTTTAATATAAACTATATTCATGAGTAGAGATGCGTTAATTGTTGGCATTAATAATTATCAATATGAGGGCTTAAAATATTTGTCCTCTCCTGCTGAGGATGCAGAGGCGATAGCTTCTATTTTGGAACAGCATGGACAGTTTAATACTATTCGTCGTTTACCTGAAGCTATAAAAAACCTTGATTCAACTACCAAATCACCTTATATTAGTCAAAAGGGCGAAGTTTCTTTAAAACAGTTAAAGGATAGTTTAGTAAAACTGTTTAAACCAGAAACTAATCAAATTCCTGATACTGCTTTGTTCTATTTTTCAGGTCATGGGATTAGGAAAACCTCGGGAATAACAGAAGGTTTTCTATGTACCAGCGATGTTCATCCTGACAGGGAATTTAATGGTTTATCTTTGAAATGGTTACGGGAATTATTACAAGAAAGTCCCATTAAAAAACAAATTATTTGGTTAGATTGTTGTCATAGTGGAGAATTTCTTGATTTTAGTGAAGCCAACCCCCAAGAAGTAGGAAAAGGACGAGATAGATGTTTTATTGCAGCATCTAGAGAGTTTGAAGAAGCACTGCTCGACATTAATAGTAAATACAGTGTTTTAACTAAACTTATTTTAGAAGGGTTAGAACCGGATCAATATAATGAAAAATCGATAACAACTTTAAGCTTAAGTAACTATATTAATGAACAAATTAAACAAATAAAAGGCAATCTACAACACCCTATTTTTACTAATTTAGGTGAACCCATACCCCTAACCTATGGTCAGAAAATTGCAGCAGAAAACCCCGAAACTACCGAAACAAGCGATATTTGCCCCTATAAAGGATTAAGATATTTTGAATTAGAAGATCATCACTGGTTCTTTGGGCGAGAAACCCTGACAAAAACACTTTTAGGAAAAATTAGTCAAAAAAACTTCTTAGCGGTGCTTGGTGCTTCAGGAAGCGGTAAATCTTCCGTTATTCGGGCAGGGGTGCTATATCAGTTAAAACAAGGATTGACCTTGCAGGGTTCGGCTGACTGGGAAATTAAGATCATGGTGCCTGGAAATCAACCCATGTTTACTATTGCGCAACAGTTTCTTGAACCTGATCTCTCTCGTATTCAGCGATCGCACCAGTTAGAAACAGCAGAAAGCTTATTAGAAAAGGGTTCTGATGGGTTAAAACGTCTCATCGAAACCACAGACGCACCGAAAGTGTTGTTAATAATTGACCAATTTGAGGAAATTTTTGCTCCTGATACCGATAAAGCTGAACGAGAGCGGTTTATTGACTGTTTATTAGGTGCAGTGGAAAAATGCAACGGTAAACTTAAGGTTATGATTGCCATGCGCGCTGACTTTTTTGGCAAATGTGTGGAGGAAACCTATAGCGGTTTGAGTCAGCAGATAGAGGAAAATCTTGTTTCTGTGACTCCTATGAAGGAAAAAGAACTGTTGCGCGCTATTACCAAACCAGCAAAACTGGTTAATTTACCTATCGAACCATTATTAATTAAGGAAATACTCAAAGATATTGAAAATTCTCCTGGTAGTCTTCCCTTACTGCAAGATGCGTTAAGGGAGTTATGGAAACAACGAGATCATCAGGGGTTAACTTTAGCTAACTATACTAAGCTTGGCAGAGTTGCCGGCAGTCTTAACAAACGCGCAACGGATGTTTATCAAAGTCTTACTATTGCGCAACAGTTAACAGCGAAACATATTTTTCTCAACCTGACGCAGTTGGGAGAGGGGACAGAAGACACTCGTAGACGGTTTTTAAAAACGGATTTAGTGACGGAAAACCATGATCAAGCTTCTATTGACGCAATGGTACAGTTATTGGCTGATGAAAAGTTAATTGTTACGGATAGGACACAGCAAGGGGATGAGGTGATAGATGTGGCTCACGAGGCGTTAATACGTCATTGGGAACTGTTGCAACAGTGGTTAGATGAGAGTCGGCAACAGTTACAGGAACAGCGAAAAATTGAAAGTTTAGCCCAAGAGTGGCGCGATCGCGGATATAAAAATGAGTATTTATTGCAGGGACGATGGTTAAAGGAATGTCGTCAGAAGCAACAGTATTTGACCTTATCAACCCGAGCATCAGAGTTTCTAGAAAAGAGTGCTAAACATCAATTAATGAGTCGGGTTCAAGCAGTGGGGTTATTTTTTATTATTCCTTTGATGGGAACATATTTGGGCCTTCGAGAGATTCAACTCAATGCAGATACAAAACTCTTAGAAAACTGTCCAGAAAAACAAGAATATTGTCCAGGGAGAAGAGAAGCATTACAACGGTTGGTTAAAGCATCTAAATCATTGGCTTATTTTGATCTCGACAATGCCAACCTCTACAAAGCTAACCTCACCAATGCCAACCTCTACAAAGCCAACCTCGAAGATGCCCACCTCGAAGATGCCAACCTCTACAAAGCCAACCTCAACAATGCCCTCCTCAACAATGCCAACCTATACAAAGCCAACCTCAACAATGCCCTCCTCAACAATGCCAACCTCAGATATGCCAACCTCGACAATGCCAACCTCAGATATGCCAAAGTCACCAATGCTAACCTCACCAATGCTAACCTCCACATTGCCAACCTCACCAATGCCAACCTCGAAGATGCCAACCTCGAAGATGCCAACCTCACCTATGCCAAGCTCAGATATGCCAACCTCTACAATGCTAACCTCGAAGATGCTAACCTCTACAATGCCAACATCACTCCTCGTCAAATTAAATCAACTTGCAATTGGGATCAAGCATTTTATAACGATTATTGGGATAAAGAAAAGAGAGAATGGATAATTGATCACGAAGCCAATAAAGCTTATATTGAAGGACTAAAACAAGATAAAGCTAGTGATCCTAAAACGCCTCCTGATTGTAGCAAGTGGGAATAAATGGTAGGGTGGGCAAATTTTAAAATTATGTTACCTACTGATAATGTAAAAAACTTTGCCCACCTGACAAAGCTTTATGAGACAAGACTATTAACGATATAATTCGTTATTATGGAATTTGAATGGGACGACAACAAAAATGACAACTAAAGAAAAAATCAACCAACAACTTGAGCAACTAAGTGAAGAACAACTTGACCAAGTATCAGAATTTATTGCTTTTCTCAAATTTCGAGAAAAATTTATTAATCCTATTATCAATACAGAGAGAATCTCACAACTTTACCAAGAGTTTGCTGAAGAAGATCGTCAACTTGCTGAACAGGGAATCAATGAATACGCTGAATTATTAAAGCAAGAAGATCAATCATGAAAATTGAACGAGGAGACATTTATACTGGTAATCTTAGCCCAATACAAGGATCAGAACAAGGTGGTATTCGTCCAGTCATCATCTTTCAAAAAAATACCATTTCTCAATTTACGACAACTATCATCACTATTCCTTTAACAACTAATCTAAAACGAATTTCTCTACCTAGTTGTTTACTTATTCCACAAAATGAAGGAGGATTAAATCAAGATTCTGTCGCTTTATGTCATCAATTGCGAGTATTAGATAAAGCCCGTTTAGTCCGCAAAATTGGAAGATTAAGTCCAAAAATCATTGATCAAATTGAAAATATTGTCTTATTTACTTTAGGATATATATAGAGTAGTATTTATTTATCCCTTAAACTGGATTCAAGAAAACAATGACAATCAATAATAATTCATCAAAACATCAACGTATTACAGAACTCTTTGATCTTTGTCGTCAACGTTATTTAGAAGCAGGAGGGAACCCTCATAAATCAGTTGATTGTCAACAGTGGATGAGTGAAGCAGAAAAACAAGAATTTTTGCAACTGGGACAACAATTAATTGATCCCCAAAAAATAGCAGACTATCAACAACAAAACGGTTCTTGGCGTGATCAAATTAAATTAATTCAATCATAATCAATATCTTTGATGTATAACAAATTTTTTCTTCTGGGACTGTTTCTTATCTAAACATCTTTACCCCTCAACCTCTAGTTATAAGCGCACACCTTTTCCATTGTGTATAGAATATCATGTCAAGTCAATCAAAAGCAAGTGTTTTTAACATTAATTAGCATCTTATGGTAAAACTAAAACCGAACCAAATTGCTGAAAATGATGATCTAATGTTAAAGCTTTTTTGATTTTTAGTTTTTCTATAATCCATTTACTACTACAATCTGTAAAACTCCAATTTTTATCCGAAAATTTCTCAAAAGTTTGCCATGTTTGCTGAATATCCTCTGGTGTTAAATAGTAAATTCGGGTTAATTTTCCTGAAAAAAAAGCTTCTCCTAAAGCAGTTGCTCTTAATGTTTCTTTTCGTATTCTTAGGAGAGTGAGTGTTTCATCAATGACATAATCAGTTGTCAATAAAGTTTCAGTATTTTGATTGAACCATTGAGATAATATTTGATGATCTGGATCAGAAGGAACAACCGAAGCAAACCATGCACTGGTATCAACAAAAATCATATTAATTTATTCTCCTTCATTTTGAGAATAAAGAAGATAATCATGATCTCTACCAGAAAAACCTATATCCTGATTTTCCGTCGGTAATTGAGCAATTTTTTTGAGAATTTCTGCTGGTAATATTTCAGTTTCTGCGGAATAAGATTGAGCAAGTTGTTGACTCATCCAGTCAAAGAGTTCTTTTTTTTCTTCTAAGGATAAACTTAAGATGGTTTCTTCAAGTTTTAGAAGTTGTGTTGTATTCATGGTTAAATTAGATAAACTGAGTCTTAGTTAATAATAGCATCCTTTGAATAAGAGAACTAAATTTTGTTAGCATCATATCAGTCAGACGAACAAAAAAACGAGGTTAACTTATATGAAAGCTGAAGAATTAGACGAAAAATTTGATAACAATGAAGATGTACTGGAATTCTTTGACTTATCAACCTTAAAAAGACCAGAACTAAACACTTTAATAGTTGTGACTGATTGTATACAACAATGGGAATTATTTCCACAGATTTTGCATATTATGGATGCCAGCTACAAATGCTGCACCGACCAATTGACAACGCTCGTAAAAATCTTGTTCACTGGTCTGGATGTTAGAGGTTTCGTTTGATGTTACCAGTACCCTATTATATTCAATTGTCACCGTATTTATGGTTTTTGATATTAGGTTTTCATCATTAATGTCAAGATAATAATTGGCTTTTTTTATTACTTCTTCTAACCTTTTCAACATGGTATTGGTAGCACCATAAACATCAGGACGTGATATTTCCCAATTATCAACATTAATAGGTAGTCTATTAGAAGCCTCCCGTATCATGCTTATAAAGGGATCGACAAAAGCTTCCATTTGAGATTGATTAACGGTACTGTATTTATCCGGCTCATCAGGACTTGAAACATCTAGCACTGACACCAATGGTCTAACTAACTCTTGATAAGATTTCAAGTCATGGGTATTGCGCAGATAATCTAGTAGTGCTTTGGTACCTTTACCACCATTCTGCGGTGCAAATTTAGTTAAGTTCATACCATCTAGTTTTGGTGAAAACAAAGCATCGAGTATTTCATGGGAAAATGCTGAATAACTATGTGGTTCTAAACATATAATAGGATAATTCGGATTTGCCATATACGCAGCAGCACGACAAGCTCCAGCTACAGCAATACTCAAATCATGATTCTTTTTTAACCCTAGTTTTGTTTCTTCACTAGGCTGAGAAATGTCTTTGTATAGAGGAGTCCCACGATAAGTGTGTGTATTGTAGACTTCATTAGTTCTACCTTCTTTTGCTGGGGCGCGATTGCCATTGCTGATAATCAAATTTGTCAATACTGCCGAACCACAGACAAAATTTTGATTATTTTGCCAAATACTTGCCATAACCTCCAAAAGCCCAACATCTGCTTGATTCCAAATTGTGTAAGGATTGCTAGAACATACGGATTTATCAGCAATTACTTCATCAGATAATAGTCCATCAACACAAGAAGGTGGTAAGGTTCCGGCGTGTGGTACATCAAGTATAATTTGTTTTTGAGTGCCTAAACGACTAGGTCGGATAAAGCTGATGCTAGAGTCACTACGCCCCGTAATAAAAAGTGTATCCACATAAGATACAACGTATACGGGCGTATCTTTATAATCAAAATATGGTCGTGCCACCAACAGCATGGCATTGTACGTTTCTTGTGAAATATTAGGATATTGTTTTTTTAACCAGCTAGAGAATATGACTTGATCTGAAAACTCTTCGAGTATATTTCTATTGCTTAAATCCTTTCCGGTAAAACGCTGTATAAAATCAATTGCTGTTGTGTGCATATTGGTTTTTAGCATAAGTTATATATTTTGTGCAAAAAAGTTAAGCTTTATTCATAAAACAGAAAACTGAAAATATAGAAACCCCTCCCGATAACGGAAAGGGTCAACAATTCTGTTATGATTAATCTGAGAAATTAAGCGGCCCACTCGGTGTGGAAAGCTTCTCCTTTGGGCTTATCAACACGCTCATAAGTGTGCGCACCAAAGTAGTCTCTTTGTGCCTGGGTTAAGTTCTGAGGTAGATCAGCACGACGATAGCTATCGAAGTAGTCTAAAGAAGCACTAAAAGCAGGAACAGGAATACCTACTTGATTGGCTAATACTAGCACTTCACGCCAAGCTTCTTGACGATCTAAGATACTTTGTTTAAACTCAGGGGCTAAGAGTAGGTTAGGTAGATCAGGATTATCTACAAATGCCTTCTTAATCTTGTCTAAGAAACCGGCACGAATAATACAACCGCCTTTCCAGATACGGGCAGATTCGGGTAAGCTAACCTGGTTACCATAATACTCAGCAGAAGCTTTAGCAATTAAAGCCATTCCTTGAGCATAGGAACACATTTTAGAGCAGTAGAGAGCGTCTCTAACCTTGTTGATGAAGGCTTTTTTGTCTCCATCAAATTTAATGGCAGGGCCAGTTAACTGGTGAGAAGCAGACTCTCTTTCTTCCTTGTAGGAAGACATCACCCGCGCATTCACCGCAGCGTACATGGTGGGGATGGGAACTCCTAACTCTAAGGAACTTACTACGGTCCAGCGACCGGTTCCTTTTTGTCCAGCAGAGTCTAAAATTAGGTCAACCAGATGCTTCTTGCTATCGGGGTCAACATACTTGAAGATATCAGCCGTAATTTCAATTAAGAAAGAATTAAGTTCATCGGTGGTATTCCACTCTTTGAATACTTCGTGTAATTCTTCGTTGCTCAGGCCAAGAGCATTTTTCATGATGTCGTAGGCTTCTGCAATTAACTGCATATCGCCGTACTCAATGCCGTTGTGAACCATTTTCACATAGTGTCCGGCACCACCAGGGCCAACAAAGGTAACACAGGGACCATCATCTACCTGTGCAGCAATTTTGGTTAAGATGGGTTCTAATTCTTCGTAGGCTGCTTTGGTACCGCCAGGCATTAAGCTAGGACCTTTTAAGGCACCTTCTTCACCGCCACTAACACCCATTCCGACGAAACCAAGACCAGTTGATTCTAGGTCTCTCGTGCGTCTTTCGGTATCTTCGTATAAGGAGTTACCGCCATCGATAATCATATCCCCTTCTTCTAAGAGGGGTTTCAAATCTTCGATCACATAGTCAACAGGCGCACCTGCTTTAACCATGACTAAGATTTTACGAGGACGTTCTAAGGTTTTTACAAATTCTTCTAATGAATAGGCCGCTTTGACATCTTTGCCTTGGGCCCGTGTTTTCATGAATTCTTCTGTTTTACTGGCTGTACGGTTATATACAGCAATGGGAAAGCCGCGACTTTCGACATTAAGGGCGAGATTTTCTCCCATTACCGCCAGGCCGATGACACCAAAGGTTCGCTTTGTCATATAATTCCTACCAACTCTACGGGTTGTACGATCAAGAGAAGTTTGATCTTGTTTGACTGTTGAAGTGTCTAGGGAACACCACTAATCAGTTTAGCCCCTGTTTCTCTATGACCTCGGTTTTTTAAATATAATCTTAAGTAATCATCCTCAAAATGCGATCGTTTATACAAAATTGTTGAACTTCGGAATGGGTTTATTTTGTTGTTGATAGGCAAGAATCATCTCTTTAAGCGCATCTTGTAACATTAGATGCGAACGTTGTAGGGGTCAACGGCCATTGACCCCTACAGAAATATATATGTATACTTTAGGAAATTTTTAGTTAATCGAAAAGATATAAAAATTCTAGATTTAGATTATGTTAATTAATACAAAACTTCCCCTAAGTCTTGACTATCTTCAAAAACAAGATCAAACTTTTAGTTTATCAGGAATGACTTGGACAGACTATGAAAAATTTAATTCAGAAGAATATTTAGGTTACAGAGTTTCTTATTTTAATGGAGTCATTACTTTAGTTTACCCTAATTTAGTTATTGAA